>Ga0210056_1000269_pt1 | contig 40117 bp, 31 predicted proteins | sample CryGeyCG2014_080_2_FD_183965 | JGI IMG/M metagenome (GOLD analysis project Ga0210056, IMG submission 183965) | Groundwater microbial communities from aquifer - Crystal Geyser CG07_land_8/20/14_0.80 (SPAdes) (version 2) | ecosystem: Environmental > Aquatic > Deep subsurface > Groundwater | place...
AGAGACGCCATCAAGTTCCCTGATATGGTCCATGCCTTCAAGCCGGCACCAGATACCAACATACAGTCTCCTAACCGGTTCTGGGATTTCATCTCGCTGGCTCCCGAAGCGACCCACATGATAACATGGCTTTTTTCCGATCGGGGCACGGTCAAGAGCTACCGCAAGATGGAGGGTTTTGGGGTTAACACCTATAAGTGGGTGAACGCGGAAGGCAAAGCAGTCTATGTCAAGTATCATTGGAAACCACTGGCAGGAATAGAAACGATTGACCGTCACGAGGCTACCCGCCTTGCGGGTGATGACCCGGACATTGCCACTCGAGACCTCTACGAATGGATAGCCTCAAGCAAGACAGTGGAGTATGAGTTGTATGTGCAAATTATGGAGATCGCCGATGAGTTGAAACAGCCGTTTGACCCGCTGGACCCCACAAAGACCTGGCCTGAGGACAGCTTCCCACTGGTGAAAGTGGGTAGGATGGTGCTAAACCACAACCCGGAAAACTACTTTGCTGAAGTTGAGCAGGCCACTTTCTGCCCGGCCTCCATCGTCCCCGGAATCGAACTCTCCGCCGACAAACTCCTGCAAGGCAGGGTTTTCTCCTACGCGGATACTCAGCGGTATCGCCTGGGCGCTAATTACCTGCAACTCCCAGTTAACCGTCCTCGGGTGCCTGTCAACAACAACCAACGTGATGGATTCATGCAGTATGCACCCTATGGTGGCGGAACAGTTAACTACAAGCCTAACACTCTGGCGGGTGGGATGCCAAAAGAAGCACCAGATATGCCAAGCGAACACTATCATCTTGAAGGGGATGTGGCGCGTGAGAAAATCAGGCTGACCAACGATTTCGAGCAGGCTGGTGAACGCTACCGTTCACTCAGCAAGGTGGATCAAGATCACTTGGTGGATAACATCGTTGATGACTTGGGGAAAGCGGACAAGCCTATTCAACGACGCATGATTGAGAACCTTGCCAAGGCTGCCCCTGAATTGGGCAAACGCGTGGCCAATGGACTCAAACTTTGACTACTAACCACGAGACGGAACAACCTCTGCGCCTAACATGGGTTTCCGGCTTCGCCACGCTTCGTCCAAATCGCCTGCGGCGACTTCGGCAAGCCCTGACCGTTCGACATACCGATAATACATAAAGGAACTATAAAATGAACCCTAAAATGACGATGGAATCCGCTGCGCCTTCAACCGTTGTAAAGCCGAAAGGCAAGAATTAACGATGGTTTTTGGTGTTGACTTAACTGCAAAGCCAGCTAAACCCAGCGCCTGTTTGGGACTGGATAACAATGCACAGCCTGTCTACTTTGGCTTCATTACACATGATGACGATATTATCTCTGTCGTAGAATTTTATTCACCTAAAGTAGTAGCCATTGATGCCCCTTTAAGCTTTCCTGCAGGATTATGCTGTCTTGAAGAAAATTGCCCTTGCCAGGCAGTATCACAGAGGAAAAACAGGCAATGTGACCAAGAGTTAAGGCAACTAGGGATTCCCTGCTACCCCACCAGTAAAAAGACTTTTATCAAAGACTTAATTTATCGTGGCATTGCACTAAAAAACAAACTCAATAGTCTCGGATTTGAAGTCATCGAAATCTACCCTTATGCCAGCAAAGTTCGCCTCTTTGGCAAAGTTATGCCCAGAAAAAGCACTGCCGAAGGAATGGCTTTCCTCAAACAAAATTTGGCAGAGATTTTACCTGACATTAAGCCATATCTTGCCGTGTTTGACCATAACCTATGCGATGCTGCTATAGCAGCTTATACCGCTTTTCTTTACCGTAAAGGGATGGTAGATGTCTTAGGCAACAGCGACGAAGGATTAATCTTCATTCCCCGTTGACTTCCGGAGCCTTGCTCTGCTAAAGTAGGTGTAATTCTGAGAGAGCGAAGGGTTTAAAAGGTGTTGGAGGTTACTCGCTGCGCTTAGAACGACAGCAAGGCAAATGAATGCTAGATAAAGGAGGGCAAAGTGGAGATAACCCTGAGTGTCATCAAGGCAGATGTTGGTGGCTATGTCGGACATTCTTCCTGCCATCCAGATGTGTTACAGAAAGCTAAAGAAAGTCTTGAGCGTGCCAAGGGAAAGGGATTGCTCATTGATTACCACGTTATGGCTTGCGGCGATGATTTGCAATTAATCATGACACATCAAAAGGGTGAGGATAACGAAGAAATCCATAAGCTAGCCTGGGATACCTTCGTGGATTGTACTAACATAGCTAAAAGATTAAAACTGCACGGTGCGGGACAGGATCTTCTTGCCGATGCTTTCTCGGGTAATGTTCGGGCAATGGGGCCGGGTGTAGCTGAGATGTACTTCACAGAACGTGAGTCAGAAACAATTGTTATTTTTATGGCGGATAAGACAGCTTCGGGTGCCTGGAACTTACCACTATACAAGATATTTGCCGATCCGTTTAATACTATTGGGCTCGTGATTGCTCCCAATATGCATTCTGGATTCACCTTTGAAGTTCACGATGTTACGGAAAAAAAGAAAATTATGTTCAACGCCCCGGAAGAAATATACGACATGCTTGTCTTTATAGGCTCACCGCATCGCTACGCTGTTAAAGCAGTATATCATAAAGAAAGCGGAGAAATTGCCGCCTCTTCCTCCACCCAGCATCTGGCTCTCATCGCTGGAAGATATGTTGGCAAAGACGACCCGGTATGCATTGTCAGGGCTCAAGGCAAATTCCCTGCCGTAGGTGAAATACTTGAGCCTTTCGCTTCACCCAATATAGTCAAAGGCTGGATGCGAGGTTCTCACCACGGCCCTTTGATGCCGGTCTCCTTCTGCCAAGCTAGAGCTACTCGCTTCGATGGACCACCAAGAGTGATAGCTGCCGGCTTTCAATTGGCCAATGGCAAGTTTGTTGGCCCCAATGACCTGTTCGATGATCCTGCTTTCGACTTAGCTCGCCAGCAGGCAAATGAAATTGCTAACTTCCTGCGTCGCCTGGGACCATTCGAGCCACATCGTCTGCCACTTGACGAAATGGAATATACCACTATGCCAGAGATAGCGAAAAAATTGGCACCAAGATTTAAGGATATGTAACCCTGAACTTGTTTCAGGGGAGTTATTGATAAATGCCCAAACTCCTTCTCGCCACGACTAACCCCGGCAAGATAAAGGAATACCGTTTTCTCCTGAGAAATTTGGATTACAACATAGTGACTTTGAAAGAGCTAGGAATAAACCAGCCACCTGTTGAGACTAGGAATAGCTACGAAGAAAATGCTCGAATAAAAGCTATTGCTTATGCTAAATTGAGCCAGCTTGTTACTCTTGCTGATGACTCGGGTCTTGAAGTAGACGCCCTCAATGGTGAACCCGGTGTTAGGTCAGCCCGCTTTGCCGGTGAAGCCGCTAGCGATGCCGAAAAGATAAAATTTCTGCTGACCAAACTTGCCGACGTCCCCTGGGGGAAAAGGACTGCTCATTTCAAATGTGTCATTGTTATAGCTACTCCAGAAGGTGAGTTAGAAATATGTCATGGTGAATGTCATGGTATAATTGCCTTCGAGCCTAAAGGGAAAAATGGCTTTGGCTATGACCCTGTTTTTTATCTCCCTGAAATAAACAAGACTATAGCGGAACTTCCCTTGGAGGTGAAAAATCAGGTTAGCCATCGTAGCCGGGCTGCTGGCAAAGCACGAAAGATATTACAAGAGTTCCACAGCCAGCACATTGACTTTTTAGACAATCATATATAAAATGGGAGGTAGATTATGAAGTTAACTTGTTTGCAGGAAAATCTAAATAAAGGACTGGGTATAGTGGGCCGGGCTGTAGCCACAAGGTCCACATTGCCTATCACCCAAAATATCCTTTTAGTTGCTGAGCCATCACGCCTTAAGCTATCAGCCACCAATCTAGAAATCGCTACTACGAGTTGGGTCGGCGCTAACGTAGAAGAAGAAGGGAGCATAACTGCTCCAGCACGATTGCTCATGGATTTTGTTAACTCTCTGCCTAATGACTTGATTGAAGTCACTCTTCCTGTTAACGGTCACACCATTGAACTTAAGAGCGGTCGCTTTCAAGCCCATATCAATGGCATTGACGCCCAGGACTTTCCACCAATTCCTCAGATAAGTGAGGGTATAGCTACGAGCATTGAGGCAGCCAGTCTCAGAGAGGGAATCCGCCAGGTTACCTTTGCTGCTACTACCGAGGAATCTCGCCCAGTATTAACCGGAACCAATGCCGAGCTTGAGGGGAAAGAACTCAAACTGGTTGCCACCGATGGATTCAGACTGGCAGTGCATAAAACGACCCTTATCTCACCAGTTGCGGAACCAACAACACTAATTATTCCGGCAAGAACGCTTAATGAGCTAAGTCGCCTTCTTGGTGATCAGGAGGAGCCGGTAGAAATAACTATGAACCGGCAAAAAAGCCAAATCCTTTTTCACCTGAAAAGTGCTGAAATAGTTTCTCAACTTATCCCGGGCTCTTTCCCCAATTATTCTCAGATTATTCCCCAGAGCTACACTACCAGAGCGGTATTAGATACCGAGAAATTTTTGCAGGTGATAAGAATATCCTCGATATTTGCCCGCGATGCTAGTGGTATAGTTCGCCTCATTATCACTCCGGGGAGCGAACTTGGCCGGGGAAAGATAACCGTTTCTGCTCAAGCTGAGGAAATTGGCGGAAATGTCAGTGAAATTGATGCTCTGATTGATGGAGAGGAAGCAAAAATTGCTTTCAACTCAAAATATCTCTCCGATGTTTTAGCCGTTATTCCTCAAGCTCAAGTTGCCCTGGAAGTCACCACTCCCTCAAGCCCAGGAGTCATACGCCCTATAGGCGTAGACAACTATGTTCATGTAATCATGCCCATGTTTGTTCAGTGGTGATAGCTTAGATCCTTGATGTGAAATTCAGCGAGCTGGTCAGCCCTGAACTTGTTTCAGGGTTGGAGCGGAATAGTTTCGAACTTGTAAAGGAGAAGGGCTCTATCAGATATTATACCAAACCCGGGTTGGATAAACTAATCAGAATAGATTATCACGGTTCCAGGGAAGTGCCGACCGTGACTTGCGAAGCCATTCTGAAAGCTGCCGGACTGAAGCAGAGGAGAAAAATGGGATGATAGAACTGAAATACTCTCTGATAATTGAAGCAACGGATGACCCCATCTTTTTTGGCTTCTATTCTCCAGACCTGGAAGGTTTTACCGGTATAGGGCATTCCGTAGAAGACTGCCTCTTATAAAGCAAAGTGGGGAATGGAAGAGCACGTTGCTCTTTTGAGAGAAAGGGAATTGCCTGTTCCCAGAGTCAACCTTTCCCCAACCATCATAATACAGAACGAGAAGCAGCTGGAGACAGTAGCAAAGACTTAGTTTGCAGCCATTAGGTTGCTATAAGTAGCACTACACGAACTAAAAACAAAATGGAATCCCCGTTACGTCCTTATTTAACACACATCCCCATGTTTTTTTCAGTGGAGCTAGATTCCACCGGTACTGTATCTCAATCTCTATTTGCTCCGGTTTAGCGGTAAGCCTAATAGCCAAGGCATCTAATATAGAACAATACTTGTGCCTCACATGAGTGGAGGCGTACATTCCCCCGAGACTATTCTTGGGGTGATACAAGAGGCACTCCGGTGAGCAATACCCTGAATGTAGAGAAGCAATCAATTGAAAGATACCTGAGGCAGGACAGACTGCCCCATATATGGCCATGCCATTCCATTTGCCACTGGCTTAAAACTGGCAAACCCGGAGCTAAAAGTGGTGGTATTCTCCGGGGATGGGGATCTGGTAGCTATAGGTGGCAACCATTTAATACACGCGGCACGCCGTAATATTGATATGACTTGAGAATCTGTAGTTGCCTGATTTATCAGGCGGGAAAGCCCAATAAATTGGGCAACTACTGGGCTCTCACCTCACCACAATACTGACTACCCGCTTGGGAACATAGATGATATTCAGAATCTTCCTACCGTCAGTATATGCCTTAACCCGCTCCCGTGCCAACACCAGCTCTTTAACTTCAGCCTCGCTTACTGACGCAGACACAACCACCTTATCGCGTAACTTGCCATTTATTTGTATCGGTAAAGTAATCTGCTCCTCCTTAACCAGCTCTTCATCAAAGTTTGGCCAGGATTCATTGTGAATGCTATAAGGATGTCCAGTTCTAATCCATAACTCTTCAGCGAGATGAGGAGCAGTCGGAGCTAGAAGAAGCAAAAAACAGCTAATAGCCTCCTGCCATAATGGTATTGATACATTTCTCGCTATGTCTACTTCAGACAGATAGTTGGTAAACTCCATAAGGCTAGCTAGCATAGTGTTAAAGCGAAATCTCTCCAAATCTTCAGTTACTTTCTTAATCGTCTTATGGATGAAGTGGCGAAGTTCTTTCTCCGTCTCAGGCTCAACAGCCCGGCTAGCATATTGTTTTTCTACTAAGCCCCATGCCTTGTTTAGCCAACGGCTTATACCGACAATGCCATTATCGCTCCATTCCCCTCCCAATTCCCAAGGTCCAATAAACATAAGATAGCCACGAACAGCATCAGCTCCTAATTCAGCCACATATTCATCTGGAGCAACTACATTGCCTTTAGATTTACTCATCTTCGCACCACGATAAATTATGGTGCCTTGATTGAAAAGATGGGTAAAGGGCTCACCAAAGTCAACTAAGCCCATATCTCTCAATGCTTTTATAAAAAAACGGGCATAAAAGAGGTGCATGACCGCATGCTCAGCCCCACCAGTATACAAATCCACAGGTAACCAATATTTTACCTTTTCGGTATCAAAGGGAGCTTCGTCAGTTTTGGGGCTGGTATAACGCAAGAAATACCAGGAGGAGCACATAAAGGTATCCATGGTATCAGTCTCCCTTTGTGCTGGCCCAGAGCACTTGGGGCAGGTAGTATTGACAAAAGATGGGCAGTACTTCAGTGGAGATTCTCCCGTGGGCTTAAATTCGGCATCAGGAGGAAGCAAAACGGGTAGATCTTTTTCTGGCACCGGGACTATGCCGCATTTGTCACAATAAACCAGAGGTATTGGTGCACCCCAATACCTCTGCCGAGAAATAAGCCAATCACGAAGGCGATAGCTGACAGTCCGCCTACCCCAGCCCTTCTCTTCAAGCAAATCACAGATTGCCTCATATCCTTGCTCACTCGATAACCCGGTAAATTGCCCAGAGTTTATCATTATGCCTAACTCAGCATATGCTTGAGTTAGCTCACCACCCGACCAATCTGGAGGCACAATGACAGGACGAATAGGAAGATGAAACTTTTGAGCAAAATCAAAATCTCGTTCATCATGAGCCGGAACTCCCATTACAGCACCGGTGCCATAAGTGGGCAATACATAATCAGTGATCCAAACAGGTACCCTCTCCCTATTTAATCTGTTGATAACATAGCTGCCGAGGAAGACACCCGTTTTATCCCTGCCCAAGGCTGTCCTCATATACTCGGGTTGTCGCCGACACCAGGCAACATATTCTGCTACCTCAGCTTTCTGCTCTGGAGTGGTTAATTGCCCGACCAAGGGATGCTCAGGGGACAGCAGGAAAAAGGTGACACCAAAAATAGTATCAGGGCGAGTGGTGAACACCCTTATCTCTTTTTGTTCTAATCCTTCATGTTCCAGAGCGAAAAAAATCTCGGCACCATCGCTCTTACCAATCCAGTTCTTCTGCATTATCTTTATTCGTTCTGGCCAGTTTATGCCGCTAAAGTCAAGGAGTTCCTCGGCATATTTGGTAATTCGAAAGAACCATTGCTCTAAATCTTTTTTCGTTACTGTTGTACCACAGCGTTCACAAGATCCCTCACCCACTACCTGTTCATTAGCCAGCACAGTTTGACATTTAGGACACCAGTTAACTGGTGCTTTAGCTCGGTAAGCCAATCCAGCATGATAAAGCTTCAGAAAAAACCATTGCGTCCATTTATAGTACTCGGGTAGACAGGTAATCACCTCGCGGTTCCAGTCATAAATCGCCCCCATGCTTTTGAGCTGGTGACGCATCTTTTCTATATTGTTCATCGTCCACTCATAAGGATGAATCCCGCGACTGATGGCAGCGTTTTCTGCCGGTAGTCCAAAAGCATCAAAACCCATGGGGTGAAGCACATTATAACCCTGCATCCTCTTAAATCTGGCATAAACATCAGAAGGTGCCATAGCATACCAATGTCCGATATGAAGGTCTCCCGAGGTATAAGGAAACATAGTCAGGCAGTAAAATTCTGGACGATTATCCCCCTCTTTAACTTCATAAATACGGTCTATAGCCCATTTCTCCTGCCACCTCTTCTCAATTTCCTGAGGATTATATTTATGAGCCATGTAGCAAAAGTTTAGCTCAATCCAAAACAAATTAAAAGGTCACTTAAGAAAACATCAGAGGCATCTCCTACTTGATTGAGAAGGAGATGCCTCTGTAAGAGACCAGTTTTCCTCGACCTTTAGGGGGAAGCCAGTTTTAAGCCTTCCCGATTCGGAATACCTTCGTGCCACAAACAGGGCAGGTGCCTTGTACCGCCGGTCTGCCGTTCTTGAGTGTCATTGGCCGTGGGTTTCTGATCTCCCTCTTCTGTCGGCACTTCATGCAGTAAGCCGTTGCCATTATTACCTCCTTTCCAGATCTATTTTCATTATTGTTAATACACGAGTGATATTTTGTCAATACCTTTAGCCTAATTTTTCAAGATTTTTGTTGCGAATTCATTATGTTATAATGTGCATACTTAGCTTTGTTCCAAAAATAAGGGGGTGAATTTGAAGAAAGGTAAGAAATTTGTCGCCTGGTTTGATGAACTTGGCAAAGAAGACATCCCTTTAGCCGGTGGCAAGGGAGCGAATTTAGCTGAAATGACACGCGCTGGTATACCTGTACCACCAGGATTTATCGTCACTTCAGATGCCTATTTTCATTTCCTCAACCGAGCTGGGCTGGAACAAGAAATGCGCCAGCTTCTTGAACCTCTAGATGTAGAAGATAGCCAAAAGCTTAAAGAGGTTAGCGATAAGGTCAAAAAGAAAATTTTTGCTTCCTCCATGCCCGAAGAAATAGCCAATGAAATTAAGGAAGCTTACGGGAAACTAGGTAGAGGGTTAGTAGCAGTTCGCTCTTCAGCTACTGCCGAAGATTTGCCAGAGGCTTCCTTTGCCGGACAGCAAAGGACATTCTTAAATATTCAAGGTGAAGACGAATTATTAAAGGCAGTGCAGGGTTGTTGGGCTTCCTTGTTCGAGCCTCGGGCTATCTTCTATAGAGAGCAACAGGGATTTGACCACCTCAAGGTAGGATTGGCTGCGCCAGTCCAGCAGATGGTGCAGTCAGAAACCTCGGGTGTTATGTTCACCGTGGAACCCTTAACTAATGATACAGGCTGCATCATTATCGAGGCAGTCTATGGACTGGGTGAGGCTATTGTCTCGGGCGAGGTAACCCCGGATTACTATGTGGTTGACAAAACAAACCTGACCATCATTGATAGACAAATAGCCAGGCAAGAGTGGCAAATAATCAAGAATCCCCAACCTCATGGCATAGAAGAAAGCAACATTAAGATTTCTGTACCCAACCCAAAACAATCTCAGCAAAAGTTAGTTGATAGCGATATTATCACCCTGGCCAAGTTGGGTAAATCTCTTGAAGCGCTATATCAATTTCCTCAAGACATCGAATGGGCAAAACAAGATGGCAAGATATTCATCGTACAAACTCGTCCCATAACCACTTTGGGTATAAAAGAGGAGAGGCTAACTGAAATCAAGGCTGAACCGTTACTTGTTGGTGAAGCTGCTAGCTTGGGTATAGCCTCTGGCGTCGTCAAAGTCATTTTTGGTGCTTCACAGATAAACCAGGTGAAAAGCGGTGATGTTTTGGTAGCTGAGATGACCTCGCCGGATTTTGTCCCGGCTATGAAGCGAGCTAGTGGCATTGTTACCGATCGAGGTGGCAGAACCTCTCACGCCGCTATTGTCAGCCGTGAGCTGGGCATTCCTTGTGTCGTGGGCACAAGGAATGCCACCAAAATCCTTAAGGATGGTCAGGTAATCACAGTAGATGGCTCTCGCGGCCGAATTTATCAGGGCAAGGTAGGGGGAGAGAAATTACTTGTGCGTAGCGCTGTTATGAGAAGGAAATTCCAGACTAAAACAAAGGTCTATGTCAACCTGGCTCACCCTGATTTGGCTGATAAAGTGGCGGCAAGAGATGTTGATGGAGTTGGCTTACTTCGAGCTGAATTCATCATGGCTCAAATCGGAGAGCACCCTCGCTTTATACTCCATGAAGGAAGGGAAAAGGAATTTATCAATAAGTTAGCTCAGGGCGTAACCGCATTCACCCGGGCCTTTTATCCCCGTCCTGTGGTTTATCGAACCAGCGATTTTAAGACGAACGAATATAGAAATCTAAAAGGTGGAGAAGAGTTTGAGCCATCTGAGGAAAACCCCATGCTTGGCTATCGAGGTTGCTCCCGTTACATCAAGGAACTTGACGCTTTCAAGCTCGAAGTTGAGGCAATCAAGAAAGTCAGGGAAAGATATCATAACCTCTGGGTGATGATACCCTTCGTGCGATTGCCGAGCGAAATGGCGCAAATTAAGCAAATATTCGCAGCCAATGAATTATCCAGCTCTCCTGATTTCAAGTTGTGGATGATGGTTGAAGTGCCTTCCAATGTCATCCTCATTGAGGAATTCCTAGACACAGGTATAGATGGGATCTCCATCGGCTCTAACGATTTGACGCAACTTATTCTCGGCATAGATAGGGATAGTCCCGTGCTGGCGGATATATTCGATGAAAGAAATGAGGCAGTAATGCAAGCTATGGAAAGAGTCATCACCACATGCCGTGGAAAAGGCGTCACTTCTTCTATCTGTGGACAAGCTCCCTCTTTTTACCCTGAAGTTACCGAGAAACTGGTACAATGGGGGATTACGTCAGTCTCCGTTAGCCCTGATATGATAGACAAGACAAGGGAAATAATTGCCGCTGTGGAGACAAAACTGAAAATCAACTAAAATCAAAAATCAAAGTGACAAATTAAAAAACAAAAAATTTTGCATGTTGCTCTGTATTTTTGCCTTTTGCATTTTAAGTTTTGATTTTCGAATGATAACTTGCCGATTCAACATACGTGAGCGAATTGAAGAAAGGGAAGAAAGCCTTTCGCCTTATGCCACTAAGAGCAGATATAGTCGTGGGCGTATGAAAAAGGAGGAGCTATGTCCTATAAGAACTTGCTTCCAGCGCGACCGGGACCGCATTATTCATTCCAAAGCTTTTCGCCGCCTGAAACATAAGACACAGGTTTTTATCGCTCCCTTAGGAGACCATTATGTCACTAGGCTTACCCATACGTTAGAAGTAGCTCAAATCGCCAGGACAATAGCCCGAGCACTTAATCTTAATGAAGACCTAACCGAGGCTATTGCTTTAGGACATGACTTAGGGCATACTCCTTTCGGTCATATAGGCGAAGAGGTATTAAACGAATTATACCCAGAAGGCTTCCGACACAACGAACAAAGCTTACGAGTAGTCGATTCACTGGAAAGGGAAGGGCAAGGACTGAATCTTACCTGGGAAGTGCGAGACGGTATTCTCAATCATTCCAAGGGACAAATTAACATACTTGGAGAAGGATGGGGAGACGTTGGCACTTTGGAAGGACAAGTATGTAAGATAGCCGACACTGTGGCTTACATTAACCATGATGTCGAAGATGCCACAAGAGCTAACATTATTTCGCAGAATGACTTGCCCGAGTTAGTGAGAAAAACTTTAGGGCATACACATTCGCAGCGAATTAATTCTCTGGTTTGTGACATTATAGGTTGTTCTTGGTCGGTTAGCGGGCTTGCCAATGCAACGGAGCCCCCTGGGCTTAACCCCTCAGCGACGAAGCCCGCTATAACCATGAGCCCTGAAGTTCTTAGAGCTGCCGATATCCTGCGCCAGTTTTTGTTTGATAAGGTGTATAACCCGAGCTTAGCCGGAGAGGAAGCAGAGAGAGCAAGAAGAGTGGTGCGCCTCTTATATTCTTATTTTTTAAGACATGAAGAGGAATTGCCCCCAGAATTTGCCCTGAGTTTGGCTCAGGGCAGCAAAAAACGCAAAATCATCGATTACATTGCCGGAATGACTGACCAGTATGCATTGCGTCTAGCAGAACAAATATCCCTATGAGTGTAATATCTGAAATAAAACAAAGAATAGATATTGTAGAGCTCGTCTCGGAATATATTCCTTTGCAAAAGGCGGGGCGCAATTTTAAAGGTCTGTGCCCCTTTCATAGTGAGAAGCACCCCTCGTTTTTTGTCTTTCCTGAGCAACAGACCTGGCATTGCTTTGGTGCCTGTGGCAGTGGTGGTGATGTCTTTTCTTTCCTGATGAAGAAACTTGGCCTTGATTTTAGCCAAGTCCTTCGCCTCTTAGCCCAAAAAGCTGACGTAACTTTAGGCCCACCGGGAACATTAGAAAAGAGGAAAGAGGAAGAAGATGATGGGAGAATTGAAAAGGAGAAGTTATTCCGCATTAATGAAGCGGCAGCGGAATTCTATCATCACTTATTATTAAATGCGGAAGAGGGGAAAATAGCCAAGGGCTATCTGGCCAAGAGAAAACTCACATCTGAAACTATAAAAGAATTCCGTCTGGGCTTAAGTCCCGATAGCTGGGAGGCGGCTAAGAAATACTTAATAAACAAAGGATACGAGGAAAGAGATTTGATCAGCGGTGGCTTGATAATAGAGAAGGAAGGAGGGGGCAGTTATGACCGCTTTCGTAATCGGCTTATGTTTCCCATTTGTGATATTCAGGGACATGTTACTGGCTTTGGCGCCAGGGCCCTGGATGATTCCCTGCCTAAATACCTTAACTCACCCCAAACAATAGTCTTCGATAAAGGTGGTACCCTCTATGGTATTGATAAGGCTATAGTGGCCGCCAGGAAGAAAAATTCCCTAATAATTGTGGAAGGCTATATGGATGTTCTCCTGCTTCATCAATTTGGTTGGCAAAATGTAGTTGCTTCAATGGGAACTTCTTTAACGGAAAAACAGGTGGACATTATTAAAAAACTGACTAGAAACATATTACTCGCTCTTGATGCTGACGCTGCGGGGGAAGAGGCTATTTTACGAGGCATGGAGGTAATAAACCGCTCTGGGGATAAGAAAGTAATACCGGTGCCCCTTTGCTCAGGGCTGGTAAGATACGAAGGCATACTTGACGCGGAAATAAAAGTTATCACTTTGCCGCTAAACAAAGATCCTGATGAGGTGGTAAGTGAAAACCCCAATCTATGGCAAAATCTGGTGGGGCAAGCCCTCCCTATATTGGATTTTGCCTTTCACACTGTGGTAAGCAAGGTGGATACTGATAAAGCCAAGGATAAATCTTTAGCGATACAAAAACTATTGCCCTTAATCGAGGAAATAAAAGACCCACTAAGGCAAGCTCAATATGTGCAAAAATTGGCACACGAATTAAAACTCAGTGAACCCATTCTATTAGCTTATATAAGAAAAGCCAAATCCAGCGGAATGAAACAAAAAACCACTGAGCTAGCAGAAAAATCGCGCTTCTCTCGCCACCTTGCCTCCAGTGTTGTTGAGGAGTACTGCTTAGCTCTGCTATTTCAATACCCGGAGCTTCATGAGCTAACCCGGGAACTTCTGCCAGAACATTTTCAACATACGGAGAACCGTGAGCTTTTTATCCAATGGCAAAATTGCCAGGATATTTCCCACCTCCAAGGCGAACTTGACACTACATTATCAGAACATTTATACTATTTGTTGAATAAGCGTTTCCCACCACCTCTACAACAAAGTGCTAAAAAGCGAGAATTTGATTTTCAGGCTTGTGTCCTTCGCTTGCAAGAAGAGCTATCACGGACACTGCAGACGGCAAAAAAACTTACTCTTGAACTCACCAGAGAGAAAGAAGGTTCAAATGCTGAACTGACGAATCCTGAATCAAGTTCAGGACAACAGCTCAAAGAAACTTTTTATAGGGAGGCAAAGGAAATAAAACAATGGACCCAATCGAGAGAGAAGACGAGGAACTAGATAAGGAAGAAATATCAGAGCTCGCCAAAGAGGAAGAAGATGATGGTATCATAGCTGAGGTTAGCACTGTTGAGGAAAGCACTATAGAAGGTACTGCGGAAATTCTTCCTGAAGAAATTGCGCCTCAGATAGCGTTAGAAGAACATGAAATAATTGATGACTCCACTCGCATGTACCTTCAGGAAATTGGCAGAGTACCGCTTCTTAGCGCTAGTGAAGAGGTAACCATAGCCCGCAAGATAGAGCAGGGTAGATTTCTGGAAAAAATCGAAGATACACATTTCAAGAGATACAAAAGATTCCCATCAGGAGTTGATATAGTTGTCTACCTGATTTCGCGGCTTTCTAAACACTATCCTATTATTCAGATCATCCAAGAATACTTACATATTGATGTATCCTGCGGCTTGGTAAAGACAATCACAGATCCCAAATTCCGCTCCACCGTTGATGGTGTTGTCGATTTCTCATTGCTATCCGCTATTGCCCAGAAGACGGATAAAGAGACTAGTGCCGTGGAAGAAGCCATCATGAATATTTCCTTAAGTAGCCAGTTATTACCTCCGCAGATACTCTCCCACATTGGGAGAAAAACCTCGTGGCAGGAAGTCAAAGCCCTATTAGGTAATGGGAAATTTCTCTCCAAAATTAGCTCTCGGGAAAATCAGTTAAAGACTTATTTCGAGAAGGTAAGGTCCGAGGGCAAGAAAGCGGAGAAACATCTCAGCGAAGCCAACCTCCGTTTAGTTGTTAGCATAGCCAAGAAATACCTCGGGCATGGCATGTCCTTTCTTGACCTTATCCAAGAAGGAAACATCGGGCTTATGCGGGCAGTAGAAAAGTTCCAGTACAGGAAAGGTTATAAGTTCAGTACTTATGCCACCTGGTGGATCCGACAAGGAATAACCCGGGCCATAGCTGACCAATCTCGCATTATACGCATTCCAGTACACATGGTAGAAACGATCAATAAGTTATTACGAACAATACGGCAACTGACTCAAGAATTGGGACATGAGCCAAGTTACGAGGAAAGTGGAGAGCGCTTGAATATAAGCCCGGAAAGAGTGGAGGAGGTTTTGGACTTGTTTCACCACGAGCCAGTATCCTTAGAAACACCAATTGGTGAAGATGCGGACAGTCGCCTTGGTGACTTCGTCCCAGATGAAACCAGTTTGGCACCAACTGAAGCTGCTGCCAGGCAACTACTGAAGGAGCAAATAGATAGGATCCTCGACGAGCTTAGCGAGCGAGAGAAAAAGGTATTACAATTTAGATTTGGCCTCAAGGACGGACATGCTCGAACCTTGGAAGAAGTGGGGAAAGAATTCAATGTGACTCGGGAAAGGATACGACAAATCGAGGGCAAAGCTTTACGCAAGCTACGCCACCCTAGCCTCAGCCGCAAACTTAAAGACTACTTGGATTGATGCCAACCACCGGCAAGCATATTCATAATGTTCTTAGGTAATTTGCCGCGTGTTAGCGATTTGGTCAATTTCCGCATCTCATAGAATTGATTTAGAAGCTGGTTAACGTCCTGGGGTGCAGTGCCACTACCACGAGCAATGCGGCGACGCCGGCTGCCATCAATAATAGTGGGATTATGCCTTTCTTCATAAGTCATAGACAAGATAATAGCTTCCACTTTTTTCAATCTTTTCTCACCCTCGTCGCCAGACAAATAAGGGTAACCCTGAACTTGTTTCAGGGCGAGTGTCTCGATGAGTTGTCCCAGTGGGCCCATCTTGCGAACTTGGCGTATCTGATCCATAAAGTCTTCAAGGTCAAATCCAGCAGTGCGCACTTTCTTTTCCCACTTTTTCGCCTGCTCCGGGCTAATATTTTTTTCTGCTCGCTCGATGAAACTGAGGATGTCTCCCATGCCCAGAATGCGCGAGGCTAAACGGTCAGGGTAAAAAGGTTCCAAGGCATCAACCTTCTCACCGGTACCGAGGAACTTTATTGGCACCCCAGTAATAAACCTGATGGATAAGGCGGCTCCGCCTCTGGCATCACCATCCATCTTCGTTAGGATAAGACCGGTAAGCCCAATTCGACTATGAAATTCTTGAGCTATCTTGACCGCCTCTTGGCCAGTCATAGCATCCACCGTAAGTAATACCTCGGAAGGCTGTAAGGTAGATTTCATTTCAGCCAACTCAGCCATCATAGCCTCGTCAATATGCAGACGTCCTTGCGTGTCAACAATCACCCAGCTTGATGCTAGTTCCTTTGCCTTCTTGAGGGCACGGAGACAAATACTTACTGGCATTACCTTGTTTTCATTCTGAGCCAAAGTGTCAAAATAAACAGGTATATTTCGTTGCTCACCCAGTAATTTGAGTTGTTCTATAGCGGCGGGACGGCGAGTATCAGCAGCTACTAACAACGGGGATTGCCCCTCCTGTTTGAGCTGGACAGCTAGCTTTACCGCCGTAGTGGTTTTACCTGACCCCTGTAGCCCCACTACCAGAACCATCGAAGATGGCTGCACAGTAGGGGCGAGCATGCTCGCCCCTACTAAATGACTGCGTTCTCCGCCTAAAATGGCAATTAATTCTTCGTTGACAATTTTGATGACTTGTTGCGCCGGCGTCAGACTGTTCAATACTTCAGCAGCAAGAGCACGCCCTCTTACCCGAGACAGCAGCTCCTTGACTACCTTGAAATTCACATCGGCTTCCAAAAGCGCTAGCCGCACCTGGCGCAAAGCTTCATCAACATCTCCTTCACTGAGTTTACCCTTCCCCTTAAGTTTATCAAATACACTAGTTAACTTTTGCGTCAAAATTTCCAGCATAAAACCTCAATCACATTCTATTCCTAGCAAAGTCCTGCAGTCAATCTCTTCTACTATATCTATGATCCTTGATTTCAAACTAGAACCCCCATTGCAATTAACTCAGAATCAGGATACTATATAGATTCGATGCAACAGATCTGGGCGCCATGGAGGATAGAATACATCAGGAAGGCTAACGAGGCTGGCTGTATTCTGTGTCAAAAACCCAAGGAGAATAATGACGAAGCAAGCTTTATTCTCTACCGCGGAAAAAATAACTTCGTGCTATTGAACATTTATCCCTATAATCCCGGGCATTTAATGGTAGCTCCCTATCGGCATACAGCTAATTTAGCCGACCTGACAGAGTCGGAAGTAATAGAACACTTTGACTTTATCAAGAGGAGCCTGGAACTTTTGAGAGAGGTGCTAAATCCAACGGGATTTAATGTCGGATTAAACCTGGGTAAAGCCGCCGGGGCTGGAATAAAAAATCATCTCCATACCCATATAGTGCCGCGATGGGAAGGTGATACTAACTTTATGCCTGTGCTGTCCGATACCAGGGTTATATCAGAGGCTTTAACTGCCACTTATAAAAAGCTAAAGGCGAAGATAACCTAGTTTAAGATTATTCTGCCTGGGGATAAGACCCGAGTATTTTAAGGAAGGTAACTTCCTTTCGTAATTCCTCTACTGCCTTTTGACACATTTCCTCACCCAGATGACCTTCAAAATCAACATAAAAGACATATTCCCAGGGCTTACTTTTGCTTGGTCTAGACTCCAGCTTGGTTAAATTTATATTCCTCGTAGCAAAAACGCCCAGAGCGCGATACAGAGCACCTGGTACATGTCTGGCAGCAAAGACAAGAGAGGTCTTATTTTTCGTGTCCAGCTTCGCTTTCCCCTTGGAAATGGCAAAAAACTTGGTGTAATTGTTTATGTTGGTTTCAATTTCCGCTGCCAGGACTTCTAAGCCATAGATTTCCGCAGCCCTCCTGCTGGCTATGGCAGCACACTCTCTTAACTCCCTTTCTTTTATCATTTTGGCGCTGCCAGCAGTATCATAAACAGGTATGATCTCAGCAGTTAACTTGCTCAGGAATTCATCACACTGAGCCAAAGCTTGAGGATGGGAATAAACTTTGGTTATATTGACCAAATTTTCCCCGGGCAAAGCCAGCAAACAATGACTTACCCTTAAAATAACTTCAGCGTATATATGAAGGGGATAAGCTAGTAATAAATCATAAGTTTCATTGATGCTACCCGCCTGAGAGTTTTCTATGGGGACGACGCCAAAACTAACCTTGGCCTCTAATACAGCCTGGAAAACATCTTTGAGACGGGTACAGGGTAAGAAATCAATGTCATTGCCAAAAAGCTTGATGCTGGCGTCTTCACTGAAAGCACCCCTCTCTCCCTGAAAAGCGACTGTCACCATACGTCCCTCGCCAGATAAGGAGGGTTAAGGGGCGGGCCTCCCCTGGCCAAGAGCAGCTTGAAGTGATTCCTCACTTCCGCCAGGAATTAAGCAAAGAAGCTCGTCCCCAGCTCGTAAGACAGTTTCCGGGACGGGTATTTTTGACTCCTCTCCCTGACGAATCAGTAAAGTTACCACAGCACCCTCAGGTAACGGTAAATCTTTCAGTGGCCTACCCACCAAAGAGCCATCGGGTATTTTTGCCAGGATAAGCTCCGTTCCTCTATCTTTGAAACTGAAGAGGCGCGCTAAGGGGAAAATGCCGCTTAGCACTTTTATGTTCTCCATGACAAGCCCGACGACATTCACAGTATAATCAATGCCTAACTTAGCAAAAATAGGTTCATTTCTGGGATTATTAACTCTGGCAATGACCCGGGGGACATTGAATTTTTGCTTGGCTATCTGGCAAGCTGCCAGGTTCTCCTCATCTTCACGGGTAACAGCAATGAACATATCAGTCCTGGCTATTCCAGCTCTATCCAGAGTAGCTATTTCAGAACCACTACCACATATTGAGATACTGCCCAGTTCCTGCTTGACTTCTTCACACCTGGCGGCATCTTTTTCAATTATTAACGCCTCGTGACCATTGGCAAAAAATTCTTTTGCCAGGGAGAAGCCCAAATCACCACCACCAACTATTATGATATACATGGACCCTCCTTACCTATCCCTAGTTTTTCCCTCACCACTTGAACAAATAGAAAAATGGGGCTTATCGCTTCAAGACCAAGGCTTTCAAAAAACTCGGCTCGCAATGGGTCATGCATACGGCAGAGTACCTTAGGGACATTAAATATTTGCTTGGCAATCTGAGCCGCCATAGCATTTTTGTCATCGTCGCTTGTCACTGCTATGAAGGCATTGGCTTGCGCTATGCCAGCCTTTTTTAACATCTCCTCGTCAGTAGCATCCCCCAAAAAGGCTACGCCACCAAAGTCAGACGGTAAAGTATCAAAACTATTAGCCTCTATGTCCATGATAGTCACCTTGTGTCCTTCGGCATCAAGTAATTTTGCCAGCTCAGACCCGACACGCCCACAGCCCATAATTATAATATTCATTATTCCCCCCTTAAAGAAATCGCCTCACGGTAGAGCAAAACAGGACAAGGAGATTCGCGTAAAACATAGCGACTGGCATTGCCCAGGTTGAATACACTCAGACGCTTTTTATAAGGAAGACCCATGATAATTAGCTCTACCTTTCTCTCTACTGCTTCATCCACAATTCCTGGTCCAGCTTCGCGAGCCTGAAATAAATCGGTTTCTATCTCACAATCCTGTTCAGCACTAATGTCTTCCGCCTGAGTAAGTAACTTCTCCGCCTTCTCTATCTCCAAGTCAATCTGGGCATCTAAAGGAAGAGTTCTTGGCACCTCAATAATATAAACAACATAAATTTGAGCTTTGCTCTTCTTAGCTAAATCACAGGCTAATTTTATAACTTCCTCATCGACACTGTTTCCACAAACAGGCACCAAGATTTTCTTTATTTCCACAGTCTGGACATATTAACTTAATTTCTTATCATTAGTCAATAGAGGAGGCGCTATCTTAGAACTTGTTTGCCACAGCGGCAATCTCCTGCGCCGGCGGAATATACAATAGACGACAATACCCAGAGACATCCAGCCGAAACCAACCCAGCGGACATAAGGATACATCACAATTATCACCAGCCAAATACCACTGGTAGCCACCAAGCCAAGAATAGCCGTTATGGGTAATTCACGCCCCCCAAACTTGATATTAGCTTTGAGCTTAAAAGGGCGCGGAAACTCAGGATGTTTTAGGCGCAGTCTAAGAATAGAAGCATGGGCTAAGGCAAAGGCTAACAGAGAGCCAAAGGCGTATAGGCCACCCAATTTGACGAAGGTGTCGGGGGCAAAAAATCCTGGAATAAGAAGTAAGATAGCGATGAAGCCAAATAGGATTATAGAGCGATAAGGTGTCTTGAATTTGGGATGAACGCTAAATAAAGCTGGAGGCAAAAGTTGGAATCTTCCCATGGAAAAAGTTAACCGTGAAATGCCCATAAGCCCGGCATTAGTAGCCACAGTCAAGATAGTTGCCGCTAATACAGCTACCAATATTGGCAGGATTTTGAGAAGTCCGCCCAAAATGGCACTAAGAACGATAACTGTGGCTGGATTTGAGGAAAATCTTGCCGCTGCTTCCTCAGGAATTATAGCTAAGGAAAGCCCGCTAGCAATACCCGCCACGGGATCCCTGGCCCACTCCGAAGCCATCTCCACCGGCGTCATTGTGGAGAAACCGGCCACGGAAATACCACTAAATAGAATTAGCACCACAACCATCATTAGAATATATGCTCTGGGGACACTCACCTGAGGATGTTTCGCCTCTTCAGATAGCTGTGATATGGTTTCAATACCTGTATAAGCGATGGCAGCTACGGCAATACCAAAAATTAATTTATCCGTTGATGGCCAATAAGCGGTAATATTGTGGAACAGGCTCTGAGGATTGAAGAGAAACAACACCGCCAGGACTATAATAAGTACCTGCGTAACTATATCCAGTACAATAAAGCCAATGTTTAGAATTGATGACCTTTTAATGCCCATGACATTAAGGCACATCAAGAAAAGAATAATTCCCGTGGCGAAACCAGTGCCAATCACCGGGTTCCCAAACTGCTTCCAGAAGTATCCTAAGTAAGCCGGCACAGTATAAGCAGAAATTGCCATGGTAATGATATAACTAAATGCCAGTGCCCAACCTGCTATGGAACCCCAGAAATCGTTGAAGGCATGGCGAGCAAAGGTAGCTGAGCCACCGGCCTCAGGCATCATTGCTGTACCCTCGGCGTAGGAAAGAGAAGTAAAGATGTAGAAAATGCCCGCAATGAGTAAAACAACCGGAGTAGCCCCCGCGGCAATCAAGACCACGAGGCCCAAGGCGTAATAAATAGATGAACCCACATCGCCATAGCCGGCGCTGAATAAGCCTAATACCCCCAGTACTCTTCTTAAGGGGTGAGCTTTAGCCCGAGTGCGCCGAATAAATTTATCACCAGGCTTAGAATGCCACTTACTTTCCAAATAATATCTCCTGTTTTGCTTCTGACAAGTCTAGTGTCTGCTGGAATTACTGTCAACGAGCGACAATTTCTTCAATTCCTCAAGCCAGCGCATTGACTTAACTTCTTGCTGTAAATGGTATTTTATGTAATCTTGTAATACTTGCCGCAACTCCCAAGATAACTCCGGTTTTAATTTGACCCTCACAGCCATGGTATAATCACAACTTTCCCATAAACGAAGGACTTTCAAAGCATCAACCGAAAGGGGATGAGCTGCGGTTTCTTTTTGAGCACATAGTGGACAAAGAACACCACCCTGACGGCAACTGAAGAAATTGGCTTGCGCTTTCAGATAGGAATTACAAATAACACATCGCTTTAGTTGCGGACGATAGCCGAGATGGCACAGAAGGTTAAATTCGAAGTAACGCAAGATAATTTGATCGTTGTCAGCTTCATTTAACCTGTGCAACGTCTCAAGCAATAAGTCAAACAGCGGACGATTAACACTATTTTCCATGGTGAACAAGTCAATAAGCTCCAGGATATAAAAACCATAGGAGAGGCGCCACAAATCGCTTTTCAACCCCAGGAAGCCATCAATAGTTTGGCTTTGGGTAATGATATCAAGCTTACGACCCCTGGCTAAGAATAAGAGGCTATGAGTTAGGGGCTCTACGTTGCCTCCCAATTTGCTTCCGGGACGGCAAGCTCCTTTGGCTAGTGCCTGCAATTTGCCAAACTCAGGAGTATAAATGGCAAGAAGTTTGTCAAACTCGCCTAGCTTGATTTGTTTTAGGATAATGGCTTGAGTTTGGTAATTTCGAGGGCTGCTCATCTACAATCTTACTGGAACACTTGTCGGCCTTCGAGTGCCTGGCTCAAGGTCATGTCATCAGCATATTCCAGTTCAGCACCGAACGGTAATCCCCGGGCTAAACGGCTAACACGAATACCTAGAGGCACAATGAGACGCTGAAGGTACAGAGCAGTAGTTTCACCCTCTATGTTGGGATTGGTGGCTAGAATCACTTCCTTCACCGCTCCATTTTGAAGACGGGAAAGAAGTTCCTTTATCTTTAGCTCTTCAGGACCTCTCCCCTCTGCCGGGTTAATCGTTCCGTGAAGCACATGATAGACGCCATTATACTTTCCTGTTCGCTCTAAAGGCATGATGTCGGAAGGTTTCTCCACTACGCAGATAATAGAATAATCTCTCTTTTTATCCTGGCAAATAGGGCAAGGATCACAATCGGTGATATTGAAGCAAATAGAGCAAAGGCTTATTTTTTCCTTTAAAGCCAAAATAGCTTCAGCCAGAGTTTTGGCTTCTTCGTCTGGGCTGCGCAGCAAATAATAAGTTAGCCGTTGCGCACTCTTGGGACCAATCCCAGGCAACTTACTTAATTCCCTAACTAATTTAGCTACGGGCTCAGCAAGAGACGACATTTTTCTAAAACAGCCCTGGTATATTGAGGCCACCAGTCAAGCTACTAAGATGCTTGCTAGCTAGTTCTTGCGATTTGGTAACTGCCTCATTAACTGCAGCCATAATCAAATCTTGCAATAACTCAACATCATTGCTCTCGACCACCTCGGGAGATATTTCCACAGAATGAATTTTTTGATGTCCGTCCATTATTACCTTGACCGCATCGCCTCCACTGGAAGCTTCCACGGTAACATTACCCAGTTCCTCCTGGAGCTTGGCTATTTTGGACTGAAGCTGCTGTGCTTGACGTAATATTGACTTATCCATCTTATATCCTTATAGCTTTTAGTCCACAATTCTAGCTCCCATATCTATAGCCGCCTTTATCAACGGACTCTCTACCTTTGTCTGAGAAGCCTTTCTTTTGCGGTCAACTAAAATACATTCTATTTTATAGGGTTGACCAAAAACCTCCATAAGTTTTTTTTCTATCAAGTGTCTATATTTAGCATCCTCTATCTTTTCCTTATGGAACGAATAATAGAAACCCAATACCAGTGTACCATCCTTAAGAGCTACAGGTTCACAGGCACTACGCAAAAAGGCATCCAAACTACCACTGGAGCCCTCGCCGCGCAAAGATTGAATAAATTCCTTCCAGCGACTATGTAAGTAATCAAAATCTTGAGAGGTCTTTGTTTCTTCCATTACTTTCTGTCCGGTGATGACATCGTTTTGGATCTCAACCTTGTCCCTCAGGGCAGGAAAATCTGTTGCCTGAGCAGATTGGATTGATTCTCGAGATGACTTAGCGCATTCTGCCATCTCCATAGCTTTAGCCATAGTTACCTGCTCCCCTTTAGAGGGAGACAAAATACAGTCTACCAGAGCTAACTCCAGGGGCAGTGATGAATAACTATCAGTGCGGAATTCTATGCTGGCGAAAAGTTTTGTTGCCTGGAGCAAATAATCCAGTGTTGCGTTAGCCACAATCTTTTCCATTTCAACTTTATCTTCAGTAGTGCCATCTAAAGCCTCTTCGCAGCCTGATTTAGTTAACAACAACCCTCGAAGGTATTCCACTAGCCCCAAATTGAACTGGCGAAGATCAATGCCACCAGTATTCAGGTCATTTATGACTCGCAGCCCGGTAGAAAGGTCTCTATTAATTATACACTGTACTAGCTGTCTTACTCGAGAGTCGTGGCTGCTTCCCAGCACTGCTTGGACCTGCTCAAAAACAATCTGGCTACCATAATAGGCTACTAGCTGCTGTAGTATGTTTTCGGCGTCACGTAAGCTCCCTGTAGCAGCATGAGCAATAAGTCCCAGGGAATTAGCATCAATATCAATTCCCTCCTTCTTACATATCAGCTTCAGTTTGTCCGTTATCGCTCTTTGAGACAGACGGTGAAAGTTAAAGCGCTGACACCTTGACACTATTGTCGGTATTACTTTATGTGCTTCAGTGGTAGCCAGAACAAAAATCACATGAGGTGGTGGCTCTTCCAGTGTCTTCAATAAGGCATTGCAAGCTGCCTCGGTAAGCATGTGAACTTCGTCTATAATGTAAACCTTATATTTGGCAAGGCTAGGAGCATAATTTACTTTTTCTCTGAGGCTGCGGATTTCATCTATCCCTCGGTTGCTCGCAGCATCTATCTCTATTACATCCAGAGCCCTTCCTTCTGTAATAGAGCGGCACATATCACAAGAGTTACAGGGCTCACCATCTATTTGGTTAGGGCAGTTAACTGTTTTGGCCAGAATGCGTCCTGTGCTGGTTTTACCCGTGCCCCTCGGTCCACAGAAAAAATAAGCGTGAGCTATCTTGCCACTTTTTACAGCACGGCGCAAAGTTTCGGTTATCGCTTCTTGTCCTACTACTTCAGCCAGAGTTTGGGGACGCCACTTACGATAAAAAACCTCAGAGCCCATCCACCAATATTATACACCCTGAAACTCAACTATCCCAAGAAGATTTTGGCAAAAATTACCTGTAGTTGCCTGATTTATCAGGCGGGAAAGCCCAATAAATTGGGCAACTACTTAACTTTCTATGATAGAAATTGTCCTATCATAATTTCTGGCTATATTCTTGATAGCTTGCTCCAGATAAGGTTTAAGTTCTTCTGGAGCTTTATCCAAGGCTGCCTGTAATTTATCTAAATTTCTAGTGCGGCTGTGGCTTAGCATTGTTGCCAATTCACCTTTATCTCCCTTTGCTATTTCGCCATAAGCTTCTGTTTCTTCGGACGTAAACGGAGTGGGTGGTGGGGATGGAGCTAATAGTTTTGGACCATTAGCCTGCCGTGTTTTTGCCTCCTCAAGAATTCTGCCTAGCTGCTCTACATTGCTGGCAGCCTTCTCCGCCAACAGGAAAGTCTTATCACCATTACCTTGACGAGCCGTCTCAGCCATCTCCGCTGTCCTTCGTTGCGCAAACTGGATATAAAGCTTCGCCTTATTTAAATCAGAAAAACTTAATGTCAGCCTTATCTCCTCAGAAGCAAGCTTTACACGATAAAGAGACTCACCGGGCAAAGTGTTTAGCGAGGCAACCACCGTTCCTATGCCAGCAATAAAGATAACCAGCACACTGGCTAGTGCCACCACCCAGCGCCTATGCCAGATAGGAACTTTAGCTCGTTTTGGCTCTGCTTTGGCAACGAGCATACCTTGAAGCTGGGAGCGGACTCTCTCTTTAAACTCAAAAGCGGGCCGAATAACCAGGGAACTTTGCCTAATAGCGCTACAAATTTCAAGCAAAGGCTCTAGCTCACGAGCCTGTTCGGGATAGGTCGTGAGACAGTCCTCAATGCTTTCGCCCTGAAGCATGCGCTCTAGGCAATTATCCAAAATATTCTGGATACCCTTTTTACTTAGTTTCTTACTTCTCATTGCGCATCATCTTTCTTAATGCCATTATGCCATTATATTGTAGAGCTTTCACCGTACCCGTGCTTTTGCCCAAAACCTTAGCTACCTCAGCGAGAGAAAGTCCGGCACCAAAACGAAGGGAAATCACCTCATGTTGCGCCGGAGATAGCCTCTTTATATTCTCATTTAATTCCTCAATTTCAAGCTCATGCTCAGCAATAAGCTCCGGGCTGGGTGCGTCAATGCGTATGTTGTCATCCCAGTATTGCCTCTCTCGTTTGCCTTCTTTTCTCAAATAATCAATCACACGATTATGGGCAATACGAAATAGCCAGGAAGTAAAGGGCAAATTCTGCCATTTATAGGAGCCAATCGCCGCCAAAGCTTTAACAAAAACCTCCTGAGTTAAGTCCTCAGCCTCAGCTCGATTTCCCAATCTGAGGTAAACATAACGATAAATTTTAGCGAAATGTTCCTCGTAAAGCTGGCCAAAGGCTTCGCTATCACCCCCTATTGCTCGAGAGACTACATCTCTTTCGATAGACATCACAACGATGTCTATTATAGAGTAAAACGAAAACGAGGGGGAAAGGTTTATATGGAGAGGGATGGGTAAGTTGACCATTTCTTTCCGGGCTTGTAGAATACTGTAGGAGGACAAAGATGCTCAGGACAAAGGTTAAATTTACTTACGAAGATTACGAACAACTTCCCCAGGATAAACGCTACGAACTAATGGAAGGAGAGTTTTCTATGGTACCTTCACCAGGATGGTCACATCAGACAGTTTCGAAAAAACTTTTCCGAATTCTGGATGATTATATCACGAGCCGTAAGCTTGGAGAGATATGTTATGCACCTTTGGATGTTGTTCTTTCAGATGAGGATGTTATCCAACCTGACATTTTGTTTATTTCCAAAGAGCGCTCCCACATCATCACCGAGAAGAATATTCAGGGAGCTCCCGACCTTGTAATTGAGATACTTTCCCCTGCCACGGTAGGAAGGGATAAAGGCTTGAAGCGCAAACTTTACGCCAAGTATGGTGTCAAAGAATACTGGATAGCTGACCTGCAGAATAAACGTGTTGAAGTGATGACATTAGGGGAGAAGGGATTTGAGACAACGCAGGTCTATCAGGCTGGAGACTCTCTTAACTCCACTTTGCTGAAGGAGTTTTCCCTCAAATTAGAGGAAATCTTTTAAACAAGACCGAGAAAGATCTGCCAATGGACAAGGTAAAACAGATCTTCAAGGATGCTACCTCGCCTTACAAGAAAGCGATAGCAGGCTAAAGCCTTTAGGAAACTTTGCCAGCCTGCTTCTCAGCCCAGTTGCCTATCCAGGGTAGCTTCCACATTTTCCCGCTGTACGCTAGAAGCATAAGGGCAATCCATAGGCCAACAATTACAACCCAAAGAATGACGTTAAGGACATGCACAAACCCCCATAGTCCAAGCGAAAAGGTAGCTAGTGCAATACTACCAAGGATCGATATAACAATCTGAACCACGGACAATATCCCGAACGTCATGATGGATTGCCAGGCATGGAATTTGACAAATTTACTCTTCTTCTCAAGTACCACAAAAACTATTCCCGTTACCCACGTAGCCACGTAGCAAAGAAGCCCGGCTACATTGGCTGACATCCCGGTGCTGCTCTCCGCTCCTGGTTTAGCTGGAACTTCAGGTGGCTTGGCAGCAATACCAAGCTCAACACCGCACTTAGAGCAAAACTTAGCAGCCTCGGGATTTTCGGCACCGCATTTAGAACAAAACATATTTCACCTCCTATATATTAATTAGGGGCTTGCAAAAAACTTCACATACTTTCCCTTTTCCCTCAAGGGAGAGGTTACCAGGGGAGGGATAATGTGAGGAATTCTGCAATCAACTATAAGTTTAGCACATACTACGGATATGTCAATAGTCATTGAAGGTTGGAACTAAGACGGGCTATAATGCTCAAACTGGAAGATAAATGAAGTATCCCAACGAAATTTTAAATCAAGTCACAAAGCCGGCTCGCTACACTGGAGGTGAGTGGAATTCCATCGTTAAGGATTGGAAAACAACGCCTATTCGAATAGCATTATGCTATCCCGAAATCTATGAAATTGGTATGTCCAATCTGGCTTTGCCTATTCTTTATGAGATATTAAACCGTCAGCCAGATGTCCTGGCAGAAAGAGTTTATGCTCCTTGGGTAGATATGGAAGCAATCATGCGAAGGCGAAATATCCCACTTTTTAGTCTAGAATCCAGGCAAGCACTAAAGGAGTTCAACATAATTGGCTTTTCCCTGGGTTATGAACTCACCTACACCAATGTACTAAATATTCTCGACTTAGCCCAAATTCCGCTCTTCAGCTCCAGTAGAGGAGATTCTCATCCCTTGATAATTGCTGGAGGAAGTTGTGCTCTTAACCCTGAGCCACTGGCTGATTTTATTGACTTGTTCGTTATTGGTGAAGGTGAAGAAATAATCTTGGAGTTATTAGAAGTCTTTCGCGAATATAGGAGAGATAAGAAGACGCTGCTGAAGCAATCTGCCCGGCTTGCTGGCATATATGTTCCCTCCTTTTATTGTGTCGATTACAATAAGGATGGGAGTATTAACAGTATTTTACCTCAGATAGCTGAAGCTAAACCAAAAATCAATCGCAGGATAGTGACTAGATTACCTTTTCCCGTCACCAGTCCAATCGTCCCCTATATCGAGGTAGTACATGACCGTGGTAGTGTAGAAATACAGCGAGGTTGCACTAGAGGTTGTCGCTTCTGTCAAGCAGGTATAATTTATCGACCAGTGCGGGAACGCCCACACAAAGATGTAGTAACTGCGGCAGGCGAGTTACTAAAAAATTGTGGCTATAGTGAAATATCTTTGCTCTCTCTCAGCAGCGGGGACTACTCTGATATTGACAAACTCATTACACGGCTCTCGCAGCAGTTTTATGGCGATAACTTAACTTTCTCTTTCCCCAGCTTGCGTATGGATTCTTCCGTGATAAAATTGCTCGATTTGCTGCCAGCGCGACGCAGACCAACTCTAACCTTCGCTCCCGAGGCGGGCAGCGAAAAACTACGCCGCATCATAAATAAAGGTATATCTGAGGAAACGATATTGAATACCTTAGCCTTTGTTCTGGACAAAGGATGGACAAAGATCAAACTATACTTCATGATAGGACTGCCCGGCGAAACTCTAGAGGATATTTACAGCATTGTGGAGCTTATGACTAAAATACGCCGCCTTGGGGGAAAAATTAGACTACATATCAGCGTCTCTATCCTTGTTCCTAAGCCTCATACTCCTTGCCAATGGCTAGCCCAAGAAACTGAGGAACAATTGCTCCCCAAATATGCTATACTCAAAAAAGAGCTAAGCCGACTAAAAGCAGGATTCTCATGGGCCGACCCTAAGACGAGTCAACTAGAGGCAGCTTTATCTCGAGGTGACCGTCGCTTGGGACAGGTTATCCATTACGCGTGGCAGACGGGTTGCAAATTTGATGCTTGGAACGAATACTTCGACTACCACAAATGGTTAGATGCCTTCCAACAATTTGGGCTTCATCCTTCCTTTTATGCCAATCGGGAACGAGCTCTAGATGAGACTTTATCCTGGAGTCACATTGATACCGGTGTAAATCTTGAATTTTTGCAAAGGGAATATCATAACATGTGGCAGGAAAAAGAAACTCCAGATTGCCGCTACGGAAAATGTCATGCTTGTGGATTAAATGACGGGCAGGCTAAAAAGTGTCCCATGGCAAGTTAACAGTTAAATTTTTTGCAAAAGGAAGGGCGAATAATTCGCTTAAACTGGAAATTTTGTGGTATAATAAAAATATTCAGGTAAAATTTTGGGAAAAACAAAATGGCTGGGATGAGCTTCCCCCGAAGTAAATTACACGCCCTCGGAAATTTTGTTTGAAATCTGGCAATAATCTTTAGGGTTAAGTAGCGGATGATTTGACAAATTTTGCTATGGGTTTTATACTGAAAGTTTACGGTATGTATTACGACATTTCCGCGTTTTCAGCGGATCTTAATTCCTCTTAGTCTAATATTTTGAAAGAAATTCTTTGTTCCGAGGAGAAAGGACTATGGCTATTTCTTTGGCACCTGAACATGACTTAGTAAAATCCTTCGCCAAATTGCCCGAGAGTGTCGAAATACCTGATCTTATTCAGATTCAACTCGACTCCTTTCGCTGGTTTCAAGAGGAAGGTCTGAAGGAGCTATTTGAGGAAATTTCGCCGATTCAAGACTACACTGGCACCAGATTAGACCTCAATTTTATTGACTACGAATTCCAAGAGCCTCAGCATACAATTACCGAGTGTCAGGAACAAAGTATGACTTATGCTTCTCCTCTCTATGTCACCGTTCAAGTAGTGGTTAAAAGCACGGGGGAGATAAAAGAACAGGAACTATTCCTTTGTGATTTTCCTCTAATGACAGATAAGGGTACTTTTATCATTTCTGGGGCAGAGCGGGTAGTAGTTAGCCAACTGACTCGCTTTCCCGGAGTTTATTTTACTTTAGAAAAGGACCCTGCAACTGAACGAGAGTCAGGCACGGCTAAACTTGTAGCGGAACGTGGAGCATGGCTCGACTTTGACACTTCCAGTCAGGATGTGATCTCAGTAAAGGTGAGTGGCAAGCGGAAAATACTTGCTACTACTTTATTGCGTGCCGTAGGCTATGAAAGTGACGATACCTTATTTTCTCTTTTCCAAGATGTAGACAATTCTCCTGACCACAGCTTTATTCGCTCTACCATAGAGCGGGATCCCTTGATTAAGAACAAGACTAGCGCTTTATTTGATATTTACCGAAAATTATCTTCCGGAGAGGCTCCCAGCCTTGATAGTGCCGAGAAACTGTTAAACAATTTCCTGTTCAATCCCAAGCGCTACAATTTAGCCAAGATTGGTCGCTACAAGATTAACAAGAAGTTGGGGCTTAATATCTCACCAGACTATACCGGCTTAACTCCCCAGGATTTGGTACAGATAATTCGCCGTCTCATTGCTATCAATAATGGTAGGGAGAGCCCCGACGACATTGACCATTTAGGGAACAGGCGAGCGCGGACAGTAGGCTTTTCGGTACAAAGACAATTTCACAGTGGCTTATTACGATTAGAGAAAGCCATTAAAGCGCGAGTGAGTATTGTTGGTCCTGAGGCAGCGACTCCTACCACTTTGATTAATGTTCATCCCATAGCGGCAGCGGTAAGAGAGTTTTTTGCCCGATCACAACTATCCCAATTTATGGATCAGACCAACGCACTGGCTGAATTGACACATAAACGTCGCCTTTCTGCCATGGGTCCTGGCGGGCTCACCAGAGAACGAGCTGGCTTCGAAGTCCGTGATGTGCATTATTCCCACTATGGCAGAATTTGTCCTATAGAGACCCCTGAAGGTCCTAACATCGGCTTAATTGGGTCTTTAGCCACTTATGCCCGGATTAATGAATATGGTTTTGTCGAAACTCCTTATCACAAAGTCATCCACGAGGTTCCCAATGTTAAAGAAGAATTGTTGGGCAGGACGATTCGAGAAGATATCGTGGATGACCAGGGTAATCTCATAGCTAAATCCGCTACACTTGTCATCAAGAAGACCGCCCAAAGACTATGCTCCCTCCCCCTCAAAACTATCAAGGTGGTTCCTTTCGTTTCTGACCAAGTAACTTACCTAGCGGCTGATGAAGAGGAACAATATGTCATAGCTCAGGCTAATGTTGTTTTCAATGAAAGAAATAAGTTTGTTAATGAAACAGTAGAGGTTAGAAAGGGCAATAAATATTTTAGGGAACTGGCAAACAAGATAGACTTCATAGATGTTTCGCCAAGACAAATATTCGGTACTTCTGCCTGCCTTATTCCCTTTCTGGAACATGATGATGCTAACCGCGCTTTGATGGGTTGTAACATGCAACGTCAGGCAGTGCCACTGATGCTGCCAAGAGCCCCCTTGGTGGCTACTGGCATGGAAAAAGAAGTAGCAAAATATAGCGGGCAAGTGATATTTGCTCCCGACGATGGTATAGTAACCTCAGTAACGAGCTCGCAAATTGTGATCCAGGATAAAGATGGAAAAGAGCACACATATAAGCTAAGCAAATTTCTTAGAACTAATCAGAGAACATGTATCGACCAATACCCTCGAGTAAATAAAGGCGATAGAGTTAAGAAAGGGCAGGTTTTGGCGGATAGCTCATCCACAAACGATGGAGAACTCGCTTTGGGAAAGAATATCATTTGCGCTTTTATGAGTTGGGAAGGATGGAATTACGAGGATGCCATCGTTATTAGCCACAGATTGGTCAAAGACGATGTCTATACCTCTATTCACATTGAGAAATATAAGACAGAGGCACGTGATACCGGGCTTGGACCTGAAGAGCTCACTATTGATATACCTAACATAAGTGAAGATAGCCTGATTGAACTCGATGAGAAAGGTGTCATACGTATTGGAGCTGAAGTGAAGCCTGGTGATGTTCTAGTGGGCAAGATCACTCCCAAGGGAGAAACCGAACCTTCGGCAGAAGAGAAGCTACTACGAGCTATTTTTGGTGGCAAGGCACGTGAAGTAAAAGATAGCTCTCTCAGAATGCCCCCTGGTGAATGGGGAAGAGTGATCAATGTCAGAGTCTTTTCCCGCGATAATTATGATGAATTACCTATCGGGGTAAACACGTTGGTACAGGTATGGGTAGCACAAAAACGTAAAATCTCGGTGGGAGACAAAATGTCAGGAAGGCATGGCAATAAAGGAGTCATTTCTGTCATTTTGCCAGAGGAAGATATGCCATTTCTGCCTGATGGCACACCTGTGGACATTGTTCTCAACCCGCTTGGTGTCCCATCCCGTATGAATATTGGTCAGGTATTGGAAGCCCACTTAGGCTGGGCAGCTCAGGTGTTAGGCTTTAGGGCACTTAGCCCAGTTTTTTACGGAGCCGATGCCATAGATATTGAAGATGCCCTAGCCCGAGTCTGGATAGCCTGGAATGCGGGCGCTGTCAACTTTGACCCTGAATCAAGTTCAGGGGAAGATAGCGCGGCAGCTGACCAAGGAAAAATCAAGGAATGGCTTCAAGGTCACGGCTTTGTTGCTGAGGAAGTAATGAATGAAAAAAATCGCGGTATGGCCAGAAGGGTCTCTCTTATTTTGTGGCTCGAAGAACAGGGTATAAAGGGAGATGGAGACAGTTATGTACGAAATTTGAGTGACGAGGATTTGGAGCACCTCTCTCAAAAGATTTATAAAGAGCGGAGAGTTTATCCCCCAACCTTTGGCAAAATAGAGCTCCGGGATGGAAAAACTGGCATGCCCTTTGACCAACCTGTAGCCGTAGGCAATATCTATATGATGAAACTAATTCATCTTGTTGAAGATAAAGTACACGCTCGTTCCACGGGTCCATATTCACTCATCACACAACAGCCTTTAGGGGGTAAAGCACAATTCGGTGGTCAGCGGTTCGGCGAGATGGAAGTATGGGCATTGGAAGGTTACGGTGCCGCTCATACGCTTCAAGAAATGCTTACTATAAAATCAGATGATCTCATGGGGCGAGCTAAAGCTTATGAGGCTATTGTTAAGGGTGAAGATATTCAACAGCCTGGCATACCAGAGGCAGCCAAGGTTTTGTTTATGGAGCTACGCAGTTTAGGTCTTGCTGTCGAATTACTCAGTGAGCCCTAAAGAAAATCAAAGCTTAAAATGCAAAAATCAAAAATAATCTTTGTCCTGAACTTAATTCAGGATTGACTTGTCATTTTGATGTTTGCCCTGAATCAAGTTCAGGGTTTGACGGAGGAATATGCCACAATTTGATGCTATTAATGGTATTAGAATAAGTCTTGCTTCACCAGAACAGATCAGGAGCTGGTCTCACGGGGAGATAACCAAGGCGGAAACAATAAACTACCGCACTTTTAAACCAGAAAGGGATGGCCTCTTTTGTGAAAAGATTTTTGGCCCCACTAAAGACTTTGAGTGCCATTGTGGGAAATATAAAAAGTCACGATATAAGGGTGTTATCTGTGATAAATGCGGGGTTGAGGTAGCTCATTCTAGTGTGCGTAGAGAACGCATGGGACATATAGAATTAGCAGCACCAGTCACCCATATATGGTTTGTTAAATTAGTACCTAGCCGCCTCGGACTTCTTCTTAATTTGTCACCACGAAGCCTCGATGGTGTCATCTATTTCGCTCGATATATCGTCACCTCGATTGACGATGAGGCTAAGCAAAAGAGAATACAGCAGCTTGAAGAGGAAATGGCACAAAAAGCTACCAAGCTAGAGGAGCAATTAGATGAGGAAGTGGAAAAACTGGAGATTCCTCGCCTGTCATTGCGAGGAACGAAAGTGGTTGCGAGGCGTAGCCGAAGCAAACTGGGAGCAGGGATTCCTCGCTTGCGCTCGGAACAGACTCCATCGGAAGAAGATCTCCGGGTTAGGGAAATTAACCAATTGCGCGCTAATGCTATCGCCAAGCTTGCCCAAAATGAGGAGGAGTTAAGAGTAAAAAGAGAGGAATTAGAAAAACTGCAGCCGCTAAGGGTGCTCACTGAGGAAGAGTATCGAGAACTCAATGAGAAATACGGTGAAATCTTTAAAGCTGGCATGGGGGCTGAGGCTATTCTAGAAATCCTAAGGAAAATTGACATAGATAAATTGCACCAGGAACTCCTGGAGCAAATCCGCACTGCCTCAGGACAATACCATAAGAAACTCTCCAAACGGTTACAATTAGTGGAGGCTTTTAAGCTTAGTGGAAATAAACCTGAATGGACAGTCTTGACTGTGCTTCCTGTATTGCCTCCAGCCTTGCGTCCTATAGTTCAGATGGGTGGGGGCCGTTTTGTCATTAGCGACCTTAATGACCTCTATCGGAGGGTTATCAATCGCAATAATCGTCTGCGGCGTCTCATGCGGTTGGGTGCCCCACAAATCATTCTTCGTAATGAGAAGCGTATGTTGCAGGAAGCTGTGGACGCACTTATTGATAACGGACGAAGGGGACGAATAGTCACGACTGGTAATAACCATGAATTGAAATCACTCGCCGCTATACTCAGTGGTAAAAGAGGACGTTTCCGTCAAAACCTCTTGGGCAAGCGAGTAGACTATAGTGGTCGCTCAGTTATAGTTGTTGGTCCTAAGCTTAAGCTTCATCAATGTGGTTTGCCACGCCATGTTGCCTTAGAGTTATTTAAACCATTCGTTATTCATAAACTCGTAGAGAAAGGCTACGCCAGCAACCCAAAAAGCGCCAAGCGTCAGATGGAAAGACGTGGGCCCGAGGTCTGGGAGGCACTTAATGAAGCAATAAAAGGGCGTCCTATATTGCTTAATCGTGCCCCTACACTACATCGCCTGAGTATCCAGGCTTTTGAGCCTGTACTAATTGATGGAGACGCCTTTCAAATTCATCCCCTGGTCTGCTCCGCCTTTAATGCCGATTTCGATGGCGACCAAATGGCAGTTCATGTGCCACTATCCCGGGCAGCAGTAAAAGAAGCCCGAGAATACATGCTTAGTCCCTACAATATATTGTCGCCGAGCTGCGGTGAGCCTGTAGCGATACCTACCCTGGATATGGTTCTCGGTTGCTATTATCTTACGACCATTAAGCCCGGAGCTAGGAGTGAAATCCCCGAAGGTAGATTCTTCAGTAATTTTGAGGAGGCAAGGTTTGCCTATGAGCTCGGCACCATTGAAATTTGTGCCCAGATCGTGGTGCGGGACGAACAAGGGAAGAGGATAAATACCACCGTGGGACGAATCTTATTCAATGAAGCTCTACCTCCACAACTCCGCTTCTGTAATAAGGTGATGGATAAAGCAGCATTGAGAACATTGGTATCTGACTCTATCCGTTTGTTGGGTAATGAAACTACTGCCGCTATGCTGGATAGCCTTAAGCAATTAGGTTTTGACTACGCTACCAAATCAGGGATATCCATAGCTATGAATGATGTTGAGGGACCACCATCCAAATTTAAACTTCTTAAGGAGGCTGAGGAGAAAGTTAGAATCGTTGGGGAGCAATTTAGCCATGGCTTAATTACTGAGGGTGAGCGCTATGAAAATACAGTTCAAGTATGGATGGAAACCACAGACAAAATTATTGAGGAGGTATCTCGGTCATTAGACCACTATGGCGGAATCTACATGATGGTCACATCAGGAGCTAAAGGAAATATCTCTCAGGTCACGCAGATGGCAGGAATGCGTGGGCTTATGACTGATCCTTCTGGAAAAATAATAGAGTTTCCCATTAAGTCAAGCTTCCGTGACGGACTTACACCCATGGAATACTTCATTTCTATTCATGGTGCCAGAAAGGGGTTAGCTGATACCGCTTTAAGGACATCTGATAGCGGCTATCTCACCAGACGCCTTATAGATATAGCTCAGGATGCTATTGTGACTGAGATGGACTGTGGCACTACAGAAGGAGTCTGGATGTCCAAGCACAGCAAAGATGGTTCCTTGCCTCCCTTCAACGAAAGAATCATCGGCTACTTGGCAGCAAGCAAAATCGTTGACCCCCGCACGGGTGAAGTTATTGTTGAGCGCAATGAAGTAATCGACGAGGACAGGGTAAAACGAATAATTGAGGCTGATATCGAACAACTCTACCTGAGATCACCGCTCACTTGTCGTTCCCGATTAGGTGTCTGTCAGAGTTGCTACGGCAGGGATTTGGGAAGGGGACAATTAGTAAATTTTGGTACCGCTGTGGGAATCATTGCTGCTCAAAGCATTGGTGAACCAGGAACTCAGCTCACTTTGCGTACTTTTCATACCGGAGGTGTAGTGGGTACCGATATTACCACAGGATTACCGCGCGTCGAAGAGCTTTTCGAAGCAAGAATACCAAAAAACGCTGCCATAATTTCCGAGATTGATGGTATTGTTGAGGTCACTCAAAGTGACGGAGAAAATTTAGTAGTTAAGGTCAGCAACACAGAATCATATTTGGATGAATACCCAATTCCGCCAGGAGCAACATTACTTGTAAGCGATAAACAATGGGTTAGCGTTGGTACCACTTTAGTCAAGGATCGAGAGCCAGAAGTTACGGATTCAGGACTTATGACTACACGTCCCTCGCCAAATAAGGCGGGAGGAGAGGAGGGCATCCCTTCTCGATTCCCTGTTGTAGCCAGAGTCTCGGGACAAGTCATTTTTCCCTCTCCCTCTCGTCCCTTGCCAAATAAGGTGGGAGGAGTGGAGGGCCTCCCCTTCTTAAAGGAAGAGGATAAAGGTGAGGCTGAAAGTCAGAGCAGCAACATTCTGTTTGTCAAATATGAGGAAAGGGAAAGCAGGGAATGCATAATTCCGGCCAGAATGCGTTTACTGGTTAAATCAGGAGATAAGGTAAAAGCAGGACAAACACTTACTGAAGGCATTATTGATCCCCACGACATCTTGCATATCTTGGGAAAAGAAGCAGTACAACAATATTTGCTCGATGAAGTGCAGAAGGTTTATCGTTCTCAAGGAGTAAATATACATGATAAACACATCGCCATTATTGTTCGGCAGATGCTTAGCTATGTAAGAATTACCTCTTCAGGCGACAGCAAACTACTTCCTGAAGAATTAGTCTCCCGCTTCGTTTACGAAGATATAAATGCTAAGGTACTAGCTGAGGGAGGTGAACCGGCAACAGCTCAGGCTATACTTTTGGGAGTAACCAGAGCCAGTCTGAGCAAGGATAGCTGGTTAGCTGCAGCTTCCTTCCAGGAAACGGCTCGCGTTCTTGTTGATGCTGCTATTAAAGGTAAGACAGACAAGCTTATCGGACTTAAGGGGAACGTCATCCTAGGTAGGCTTATCCCAGCTCGTGTGCTAGATGAACAAGAAATTCAAGAAGCAAAAACAGGGATTCAAAGTTAATTTTTGACATGCGAGTTATTTCCGGCGAGTCAATTACGGAAGATCGCTTGACAGATTCTGATCTCCGTCCTAGACGGCTAAACGAATTTATAGGCCAGGAAAAAGTTAAGGAGAATCTAAAGATAGCTCTTGCTGCCAGCCAAAAAAGGGGGGAGCCTTTAGACCATGTCATTCTTTACGGTCCTCCCGGGTTAGGGAAGACCACACTTGCTTATATTATTGCTGCTGAGATGGGAGTTAGCATCAAAGTCACTTCGGGACCGGCAATAGAACGCCCCGGAGATTTGGCAGCCATTATTACTAACCTTCGTGAAGGAGATATTCTTTTCATTGATGAGATCCACAGACTTGGTCACACAGTAGAAGAAAAACTCTATCCTGCCATGGAAGACTTTGTCTTTGATATCTTCTTGGGCAAGGGTCCGGCAGCCAGAAGTTTGCGCTTGACTTTACCGCGCTTTACCTTAATTGGAGCTACCACACGCTTTGCTTTATTGAGCCCTCCGCTTCGGGATAGGTTTGGGGCAATGTACCATCTTGATTTCTATGACGAAGCAGCTATATTGAAGATTTTGGAGCGTTCGGCAGTTATTCTAAAAGTGGCAGTGGAAAGAGAGGGGCTTGTCCAGATTGCTCAGCGTGCCCGGAATACTCCTCGAGTAGCTAACCGCCTCTTAAAGCGAGTGCGAGACTATGCTCAAGTTATGGCAAAAGGCATAATCACCAAGGAAACAGCTCTAGAAGGGCTTTCCAAACTAGAAATAGATTCTAAGGGTTTAGATGATGTAGACCACAAGTTACTGCACACCATAATTGATAAGTTTGATGGTGGTCCCGTGGGGCTAGATACCCTCGCTGCTTCTATTAATGAGGATGCTGATACCATTATGGATGTCTATGAGCCTTATCTTCTACAATTGGGTTTTTTGGACCGCACACCTCGTGGTAGAGTAGCCACCAAACATGCTTACGAACATTTGGGGCTGCCCTGGGGAAAAAATAACCCCCAGAGTGTCCTATTTTAGCCGACGAAGTCGTTGCGAGGGAACTAGCCGAAGCAATCTCACTCCGTCAAGGCTACCGAGAATAGAATTGCAATCAGAGGAATTAATAAAACAGCAATTTTGTGTTGGCGCTGCTTAAGACGCACAAAGGCAACAGTTGCCATTGCCAAAACAACAAAAGTAACAACAATCCAGGGAACCTTTGCCTCTAGCTGCACCATAGCTATATCGCTTCTTATGAACTTGTCCCCCACACCTGGCGATAGTAACCAGCCAAATGCCACAGGTAAAAGACTTAACATTAGTAGAGCATAGAGCTCATCCCGTTTCATGGTTTGCTCCACTATATAGATGACGACAAAAAGAGCCAGCGGAACATAAGTAATTGTCGCTATCCATCCGATCTGAGGAGAAAAATAGACTAGCAGTATACTGCTAACCAATATTGGAAACAGATAATATCCTAACCACGGGAAAAACCATATTGGCTTGTCTCGATGCCAGCCATAAACCGCCATACCAACAATCGCCATCAATAATACTGATAAACAAAAGGTGTTTTGCCAGTAATATAAAGCAAAAAGTAGGGCCACCGTAAAATGAGGCAACGCAGCCAAAAGCGCCTCTTGCCAGCTACCTTGAGCATGTGTTTCATAGATTTGCCGAGCAATTAATTCCGGAGAGCCAAGAGCTTGAACAGCGAGTCTATCCGCTTCTTCTTCGCTAAAGCCTTTTTCTTTTAGCTCCTCACTTTTTTCTTTTAGATGTGTATAAAGTTCCTGCGCTACACTCTCTTTAATATTCGAATCAATCTGAAGGGAAGCTTTAAATCTAGCCAAATAGCAATTTACAATATTACCCATAGTAACATTTTAAGATATTTTTGGGTGTATAATTGCTCTAACAGCTGCGGAGAAGTCCTGCCATGTCGCTAGTCTGTTAGCCAACACCTGTTGTCCCTTTTCGGTGATATAATAATAGCGTCTTTGCTGTCCATTCGGTAACAATTGCCATTCACCCTTGATAAGTTTGCTTTTCTCCAAACGGTGCAGGGCAGGATAAAGAGTGCCTTCCTTAAATTGGAAATATCCACTGCTCTTTTTCTCTAGTTCCTTTATGATTTGATAGCCATACGTGGGTTGGCGATTGATCAGGGAAAGAAGCAAGCAATCAGTATTTCCCTTCAGTAGTTCGCGTACGTAATTCATTGCTCGCCCCCATTTACTTTCTGGATATTTTAATAAAAGAGGGTTCTTGCTGTCAATCTATGGCAAATTCATCTGTTGAAACTCTTTGATAATGTCCTCTAGAAAACTCGATAGAAATGTCCTCTTTCCGAAAAAAGTGTTAAAGAATAGGCATCTCGAAAGGAGGTGTCAAAATGGAAGGAGGAGCTTTAGCCATGAGT
>Ga0210056_1000271_pt1 | contig 40034 bp, 36 predicted proteins | sample CryGeyCG2014_080_2_FD_183965 | JGI IMG/M metagenome (GOLD analysis project Ga0210056, IMG submission 183965) | Groundwater microbial communities from aquifer - Crystal Geyser CG07_land_8/20/14_0.80 (SPAdes) (version 2) | ecosystem: Environmental > Aquatic > Deep subsurface > Groundwater | place...
AAAAAGCCAAAAGAATCATATCCCCTATATTCCAATCTTTTTAATCCAGAGAGTAAAATTGGAAAGGCTAGTTTTTTACCAATATAACCTACTATTCCACACATAAAATTAGATTACGATATTAATTAATTACCGAGCTTCCGAAGGAAGCGAAGGTGAAGATGAGAACGAAGTTCTCATCGCCTGCCAATTTTTAATTATATTACTATATTGATAAGTTTCCTCGGAACAAAAATGATTTTCTTTATTTCTTTTCCCTCTATCCATTTTTGCACTTTTTTTTGAGAAATTGCAAGCTCTTTTGCCTCTTTAGCTGAGACATCGATTTTGACCTCTATTTTGTCTCGGACTTTGCCATTAACTTGGATAACCAGAATGATGATTTCTTCTTTAGCTAACTTTGGCTCATATTTTGGCCACGGTTGGAAAAAGATGCTTTTTTTACTTCCTAATTTTTGCCAGAGTTCCTCGGCAATATGAGGAGCCATTGGCGCCAAAAGTTTGACTAATGACCGATAACTGATGACTGATAACTCTTTTGCTTTTTCAAATTCATTAGCTAAAATCATCAAAGCTGAAACTGCCGTATTAAATCTGAAATCCTCGATATCCTCGGTCACTTTTTTAATAGTTTTATGAATTAATTTTTCTAATTCGTAATTCGTAATTCGTAATTCGTAATTCACTTTCGATTGTAAATTCCAGACCTTATTTAAAAACCGATAACATCCTATTACTCCCTTGTCTGACCACTCAGTAGCCTGATCTGAGGGACCTATAAAAAGTTCGTAAAGTCGCATAGTATCTGCTCCAAATTTTTCAAATATATAATTTGGAGTAACCACATTGCCCTTGGATTTAGACATTTTTGCTCCTTTTCGATAAACTATTCCCTGGTTAAATAATTTTAGAAATGGCTCATTGAAGTCGATTAATTTTTGGTCAAAAAGGGCTTTAATAAAAAATCGGGCATAAAGTAAATGCATCACCGCATGCTCAGCTCCACCAATATATAAATCAACCGGCAACCAATTTTTAATTTTTCCTTTTGAGGCAAACTCTTTTTGATTTTTCGGATCGACGTATCTCAAAAAATACCAAGAAGAGCAAACAAAAGTATCTAAGGTATCAGTTTCCCTCCTGGCACTCTTTCCGCATTTTGGACATTTAACCTTGACGAACTTTTCTACTTTAGCTAAAGGACTTTCCCCTTTTCCAGTTGGTTTAAAATCTTTAATTTTAAGTAGCAAAACCGGTAAATTCTGCTCCGGAACAGGTATTCCACCACATTTTGGGCAATAAATGATTGGAATGGGAGCCCCCCAATATCTTTGTCGAGAAATCAACCAGTCCCGAAGTTTATAATGAATAGCTCGCTTTCCTAGATTTCTTTTTTCTAAATATTTCGTAATTTCTTCCTTAGCTTTAGTTGAATCCAATCCGTTAAAAACTCCTGAATTGGTTAAAATTCCATCTTCTTCAAAGGCAGTTGTTTCAACCGAAGATTTCCCATCGACTGATTTAATGACTTCGACAATCGGTAAATTATATTTTTTAGCAAAAAGAAGGTCTCTTTGGTCGTGGGCTGGAACAGCCATTATAGCTCCGGTTCCATACTCCATCAAGACATAATCAGCAACAAAAATTGGAACTTCTTGATTATTAATTGGATTAACTGCCTTAATTCCTTTTAATTCTATTCCGGTTTTTGCTTGGGCGGTGGGTGGGTTGTAGTCTTCAGCTAACCTTTCAATTTCAGTTTTCTTCTTCGCCTCTTCCATATATTTTTCAATTTCTTTCCAATTTGAAATTTGCGGTTTTAATTCTTCAATTAAGGGGTATTCTGGCGCTACCACTACATAAGTACAACCGAAAAGGGTATCGGCTCTGGTCGTAAAAATATCAATTAGAAATTGGGAATTAGAAATTAGAAATTTTATTTCTGTTCCCTCTGATTTCCCAATCCAATTTCTCTGCATCACTTTAATTTTTTCTGGCCAATCTATTTTTTCCAAATCATTTAATAATCTTTCGGCATAATCAGTAATCTTGAAAAACCATTGTTTTAAATATTTTTTTTCTACTAAACTATCACATCTTTCGCACTTTCCGTCAATCACTTGTTCTCTGGCCAAAACCGTTTTACAGGAAGGACAAAAATTTACTGGTGCCTCTTTTTTATAAGCCAAATCTCTTTTGTAAAGTTTTAAAAACATCCATTGAGTCCATTTATAATATTCTGGCTGAGAAGAATTGATTTCCCTCTGCCAATCGTAGCCAAAACCAGTTGAAATAAGTTGTTTTTTAATATTTTTAATAGCTTTTTTAGTAGTAAGAACAGGATGAATTCCGGTTTTAATCGCAAAGTTTTCAGCTGGTAAGCCAAAAGCATCCCAACCCATCGGATGTAAAACATTATATCCTTCCATCATTTTCTTTTTGGAAATCACGTCAGAAAAGGTATAACCCCTCAAGTGGCCAACATGTAATCCTTCAGCTGAAGGATAGGGAAACATATCCAGACAATAAAACTTCGGCTTTTTTGACTTATCTAGGGCTTTAAAAATTCCTATCTTTCCCCAAATCTTCTGCCACTTCTTTCCAATTTTTTGTGGATTGTAAGGCATAGATGATTTTTCATTTTAGCTCGTTTTTTTCATTTTGGCAATTTAAAAGGGCAGCTGCTCAAAAGAGGCAACTGCCCTATCTGGCATTTTCATGCCTTGCGAGTAGTCAGCGAAGAAACTTCCTAGTTGTTTCGGCAACCCAAGTATAATTCTTCTTGATCGCTCCTAATGCTTCAACGGTTGTGCCTTTCAAGTCGCGATAGACCTGCTTATCCATCATCTGGGTTTTATCTCCGCCAGGCCAGATACGCCAAGAGTCATTATCAATAACGTCTGCCACAACTATTAGAGCAACTGGAGTCCAACCGCATTCAATCTTTAGGTCTACTAAGACTACATTCAACTCCTTCCAGGCTCTTTCTAAAATGAGGAAGACATTACAGGTAATATCGCAGAGTTCACCCATCTCTTGTTTTCCTAGAGGACGGCCCCGGGGCGTCAAGATATTTCTCGGGTCTAGGTCAAAAAGATAACCTGCTGTTTTTGGCTTCTTGGCGTTATAGAGTTCGAAGCATCCTCTCCTGTCACTCCAAACCATCATTGGATCGTGAAGTTCATCGTCTTTATAGAATGGTTCAAAGACAAGCGGGTCAAAGATGGTACCCTCAACTGTTTCAGGGTGGCGCTTCAGATAGGAACCGGTGGCAATACGCCGAGCTACCAGCTCAATAGGAATCATCTTTACTCTTAGAGCAAGGAATCTCCTTTCGCTTTCCCGTTCAATGAAGTGAGTAGGAATCCCTTTTGTGTTGAGTAAAGAAAAGCAGTTACAGGTCATCTCGGTAGCAAGCACACCTTTATGTTCAATAACATCGTGCCTGACCCCATCCCCAGCAGTGATGTCGTCCTTATTCTCAATTAGCACCACATCTTTATTGGAAGTGGGCCAGATTACCTTTGTCTTACCTTCTGCGTCTTTTCTAGCCTCCATTCTGCTCCTCCTTTTGTTAAATTAGATTCCAAAACGGGCAAAAATCTGGTCAATGTGTTTTAGTTGGTTTTGATAGTTAAAGAGATTCTCGAGTTCTTCTTCTGGATACTCCGAAAGCTCTGGTCTCTTCTTCAAGATATAAACCAAGGGGGTGCTTGTTTTAATAGCTTCAAAGCAAGCGTCTTGAGTAAGCCGGTAGGCAGCTTCTGGCTCCATTCCCTTATCGAGAAGCCAAACCCTGATTTGCTGAGAGAAAATTGTTCCTTGGGTCTTTTCCAGGTTTTCAAGCATTTTCTCAGGAAAAACTTCCATCTCTTTTATGACCCAAGTGAGTCGCTCAATAATATAATCAAGGGCCTGAAAGCAGTCAGGGAAAATTACTCGCTCTACTGAGGAATGGCTAATGTCTCTTTCTGCCCAAGTGGCAATGTTTTCTAAAGCAGCGCCGACATCGTGCCTTATTACCCGAGCTAATCCACAGATTCGTTCAAGTACAACCGGGTTTTTCTTGTGGGCCATTGCTGAAGAACCTTTTTGTCTTTTGGTGAATGGCTCTTGGATTTCGCCAATCTCTGTTTGGCAAAGCCGCCTTAACTCGAGAGCAATTTGCTCTATTGTACCAGCGGTAATGGCTAAAGCAGAAATAACCTGAGCATGGCGATCTCTTTGGAGAATTTGAGTTGAGATTTTGGCTGGTTTCATCCCTAACTTCTTACAAACCATCTCCTCTATTGTCAGCGGTAAGGTGTAGGTACCAACAGCCCCAGAAATCTTTCCAACATTAATTACCTCTCTGGCCTCATCTATCATCTTTAATCGACGATTTAGAGCTTCGTACCAAACCAAGAGTTTAAAACCGAAAGTAATGGCTTCAGCCTGAACGCCGTGAGTTCGACCAGCCATAATGGTCCATTTATGTTCTCTAGCTCGTTCAAGAAGTGCTGCTTTTAATCTCTCAATGCCTTCTTTGATAAGGTCGGTCGACTCCCTCATTAAAATAGCCAGAGCGGGCTCTTCTACATCATAAGAAGTGAGCTCTTTGTGGAATTCACCAGCATGTTTTGATTGAATGTATCCCTGGGCCACTCCAATGAAGGCATTCATATCATGACCAATCTCTTTGTCTAGCGCCTCAATTTCTTCAACCGTAAAAGAGGCGCGGCTGGAAATTCTCCTCCAGGCGTAACGAGAAAGGTCTCCCATCTTGCGTCTTGCCCAAAGAGCAGCTAGTTCTACCGTCAACCATTTGTCATATTTGTTCTGATCTGACCAAATTCTTCCCATTTCTTTTCTGACATATCGGGATATCATGTTTCACCTCTTTCCTTATATATTTTTGGAAGGTTCTGGTTTCGTGACGTTTTAGCCACGAAAAAAAGGAGCTAACCCTCCTTTCTTGAAACTATCAAATTTAAGATAATTGTCAAAAAAAATTTAGATGTATTCTATTGTTGCTGGAGGTTTAGGAGTTATGTCATAACAAACTCGATTTATCCCAGCAATTTCATTTGTTAGGTGCTTGGTGATTTTCTCTAAAACTTTCCAGGAAAGTTTTGTTGGAGTGGCTGTCCTTGCATCAATACTTTCAACACATCTAATGATAATAATATTACCAAATTCTCTTTTTCCACCCCTTACTCCAGTTGCTTTATCTTCCATTAAAACCGGGAAATATTGAAAAGCGCCCGAATTTTTTAATTCTTTTTCGACAATAGCAGTTGCTTTTCTAACAATAGCAATTTTCTCCTGGGTCACTTCGCCAATTACTCGAGCAGCTAAGGCTGGGCCAGGAAAGGGAATTCTTTGATGAATTTCTTCGGGCAAGCCAAGGAGCTTAGCAACCTTCCTTATATCATCTTTGCGAAGTTCAATTAAGGGTTCGATAAGACGGTAACCAAATTTCTTTTCCGTGGAAATTCCTATTTGCTTTAAAACATTATGCTGGAATTTAATCCCAGCGACGGTCTCTTCAATATCGGTTAAGTTTGTCCCCTGTAATAAAAATTTGACTCTATTTTTTTCGAGGATTTTCTTAAAAACATCTCTATAAAAGACATCGGAAATAATTTTTCTTTTTTCTTCCGGATCTATTTTCCCTTTTAAAGCCTTAAAAAATTTATCTTTGGCATCAATTACCTCAACTTTTATTCCAATCTTTCTAAAAACCTTTACAACATTCTCTGGCTCATTTTCTCTCATTAAACCATTATTTATGAAAATAGTTTTTAGTCTACTCCCTAAAGCTCTATGACCTAAAACAGTCACCGTTGAACTATCTACCCCACCCGAAAGCACACTGATGGCTTTTTCTTTCCCAACTATTTCTCTAATTTCTTTTATTTTTTTATCAATAAATTTTTTGTAATTCATAGTTTATTTTTTACAAAATTTATTGCATTTTTAAAAATTTTTAACCCCTCGCCCTCTTGGATTTTCTCTCGTGTCCACCTGGGATGGTTTTGAGGAAATAAAAAGGCTTCGGGATGAGGCATCAAGCCAAAGATTCTACCAGTTTCGTCACAAATTCCAGCAATATTTAATTCTGAACCATTGGGATTCCAGGGATAACCGGCTAAATTTCCTTTATCGTCCATATACTGAGCGACAATTCGATTTTGGCTAATTAATCTTTCTCTAATTTTTTCCTCTCTTGAAACAAATTTCCCTTCGCCATGTCTCGCCGGAAGATAAAGTCTCTCAATTCCCCTCGTCCAAATGCATTTTGATTTTTGATTTATTTTTAAACAAACCCACCTATCTTCAAATCTGCCAGAATCATTAAAAGTTAAAGTAACCTCTTGCCGATCATAATTTCCATTAAATCCAGGAAGAATTCCTAATTTTACCAAAACTTGAAAGCCATTACAAATTCCGATAATTAATTTTCCTTTTTTGATAAATTCCGAAAATTCGGCGGCTAAATTGTATTTTATTTTGGTTGCCAAAACCTTTCCTGCTCCAATGTCATCGCCAAATGAAAAACCCCCAGGAATGGCTAAAATTTGATAATCTCTAAGCTTTCTTTCCCCAGAAATAAGCTGGTTTACATGAACTTTTTCAGCTTCTGCTCCCGCTAATTCAAATCCATACTGAGTTTCATTATCACAATTTATTCCATATCCATATAAAATTAAAACTTTAGGTTTCATTTTAAAAATTTTTAAAAGGTTTTTGCCAGGCCTCTTTTAGTTTGGGAATACCTTCTTCAATAATTAATTTTCCATTTGTAATAATTTTAAAAATATTGTCACCTCTCACCTTTCCAATTTCTCCAAGAACACTTTCAATCATTATTTTTTCAAAAGTATCTTTATTTTCTGGAGAAATGGTAACTAAAAATCGGCTGGCTGATTCCGAATACAATATTTTATCGATATTATTTAGTCCATCGGTTGGCACTTTATCTAAATCAATTTCTAAGCCGCGACCGCCAGCAAAAGAAATTTGGGCCAGAGCCACGGCCAATCCCCCTTTATAAATACCGTGAGCTGAAGCAACCAACTTTCTATCAACTGCTTCAGATAAAGCATCATATAATTTTATTGCTTCTTTTGGATTTACTTTTGGAACATTTAATCCAATCTCGCCTCTGGCTTCGTAATATTCTGAACCACCTAATTCATCCCGAGTGATACCTAAAATGTAAATTAAATCTCCTGGTTTTTTTACATCCATGGTCACGCATCTTCTAATATCCTCTATTTTCCCGACAGCTGAAAATTGGATAGTTGGTAAGGCAGAAATTCTAACCTCACTTCCATCTAGTTTTTTAATTGTTCCATCCATAGACATTGAATCCTTGCCAGATATACAAGGAGTTTTGAAAGATATCGTAAAATCATAAAGGGCCAGGTTAGCTCTGACTAATTGAGCAAGTTTGTATTTGGCATCAGGATTATTTTCTGAGAGTAAAGGGCTTGGCCAGCAAAAATTATCATTGAAAGCAGCTTGTTTTAAACTTCCACCAACAGCAATAATTCTTCTTATTGCTTCGTCAATAGATAAAGTAGCCATCCAATAAGTATCAATCTGTCCATATTTTGGGTTAATGCCGGCCGCAATAGCTAAACCTTCATTTGAATCGAAAACTGGTTTTAATACTACCGCATCACTATAAACATCGCTGTCCTGACCAACCAGATGTTTAATTACATTGGTTCCCTGAACCTCGTGGTCAAATTGACGAACGATGTATTCTTTTGAGCAAATATTTAAACGAGACAAAATCTCCTCAAGAAATGAATTGTGATTTTTTATCTCTTCGAGTTTTGGTTCGGAAAACCCGCGCTCTTCGGGAGCCACCCACTCGGCTTCTAATCTCATCTGGGGCACGCCTTCGTGGGCAAAATCCATATCAAGATAAGTAACTGGTTTTCCTTGATAAGTAGAATAAAATTTTCCCGAATTGGTAAATTTTCCAACCACTTGAGCTTCAACATCATGCTTTTTTGCTATTTCCAAAAATCTATCTATTTTTTCTGGAGAAACTGACATCGTCATTCTTTCTTGAGATTCAGAAACCAAAATCTGCCAAGGGTCAAGCCCAGTATATTTTAAAGGAACTTTCTCCAGCTCTAATTCAAAGCCATTTGAAAATTTTGCCATTTCTCCGACCGAAGAAGAGAGGCCGCCAGCGCCGTTATCAGTAATGCCTTTATATAATCCCAAATCTCTAGCCTCAATTAAAAAATCGTGAAGCTTCTTTTGGGTGAAAGGGTCACCTATCTGAACGTGACTTGCTGATATCCATTCCCCTGCTTCCATTGAGGACTCAGTTGCTCCGTGGATTCCGTCAATCCCTACCCTTCCGCCACACATTACAATTTCGTCTCCTGGGTCGGCTTTCTTTTGAAAACCCGGCTCACCATTAACTTTGGCTGGAATCAAACCAGCAGCTAAAACATAAATTGCTGGTTTCCCTATATAGCCATCGTCAAAAAAAGTAATTCCATAAACTGTTGGTACCCCATGTTTATTTCCGCCATCTTCCACTCCTTTTCTCACTCCTTCCAAAAGCCTTTTAGGATGTAACTTTGGTCTCAGGCCGCCATTATAAAAGGGGCTACCAGTGCAAAAACCATAAGTGCCATAAATTAACTTCCCTCCCTTGCCAGTCCCCATCGGGTCACGATAAACCCCAACAATTCCAGTGATGGCACCACCATAGGGTTCCTCATTTGAAGGACTATTATGAGTTTCACATTTTACTGCCAAAAGCCAGTCATCGTTAAATTTAATTACTCCAGAATTGTCCCAAAGAGTTGAAAGAACATAATCTAACTCTTTTTCTAATTTTTTAGTTGAACTTTTAATGTAAGTATTAAATAAGCTATCTATTTCTTTTTCGCCATCTTTATCTTTGTATTTTATTTTGGCATTAAAGATTTTGTGCTTACAGTGTTCTGACCAAGTTTGAGCCAGGGCTTCTAATTCAGCATCGGTTGCCTTTTGGTCTAAACCAATTTTTTGTCGCTCGGTTATAACTTCTGGTCTGGCAAAATAATTCTTTATTGTTTGCATCTCTTGAAGATTTAGAGCCAGCTTTCTCTCTTGGCTAATTTTTAGCAACTCTTCGTCGGCAACGTTTGGATCGATAAGGGAAGTGGTTGGCTGGTGAGGAATCTCAACTTTTGGTATTGGAAGAAAACGCCCTTTTTCAGAAAAGGATTTAGAATCAAAAATAAACCAACGTTGAATTAACTCGTTGGCTAAAAGGTCTTTAGCAATCCCCTCAATGGCTTCTTTCTTTAAAATTCCGGAAATTAGATATTGCTTGGAAGTATAAACATTACCGTTTAGTTTTCTTTTTAAAATATCCTCAATTGCTTTCTCGGCTGTTTTACCAACATTATCAGTCACCCCGGGCTTTAAACCAACTTCTGCTACCCAATCAAAATCTTTTGTCAAAGGTTCCTGTATACTAAATTCTTGAATCACTGGGTCAGAAAATAGGTTCTGGCAAAGGAAAATTAGTTGTTCTTTTGATAAATCGGCATCAATCGTATAGACATCGATTGTTTTGACATCGCTAACCGGAATATTCAAATCTTCGATTATTCTTTTCTTTATCTTTTCTCCTAAGGCATCTCTAATTTTCTCTTTAAAACCGACTTCAATTCGATATGCCATTTTACAAAATTATTTTTTTATCCTGATAATTAATAATAATTTTTTTCTCTTTAACGACTTCTCCAATTATTTCAGCCTCAACTTTTAATTTGTTTAATAAGTCTAAAATTTTGTTTGCATCTTTTTTATCAATAATAATAGCGAAGCCCCAACCCATATTAAAGATGCTAAACATCTCTTTATCAGAAATTTTTCCAGCTTCTTGAATCAAATCGAAAATTGGCTGGGGTTTGAAATTTAAAAATTCAAAGCCAAAATTCAATTTTTTGAATTTCAAATAAGCATCGCCAGTAATATTAACTGCCCCAAAAATCTTAAATCTTTTGGCAACTTTCAAAAATGGTTTAACATAAATTTTTGTTGGCGTAAGACATTCGTAAACTAAGGGTTTCTTTAAACCTTTTGGTTTGTCAAATGTGTTATATTCCCCACCCCATTTTTTAAAAAGAATTTTTCTGGCAAGAGTTAAGCCATTGGAATGAATCCCCGAACTCCGAAAACCAATTACTATATCCCCTGGCTTTATTTTCTGCCCAGTAATGATATTCAGTTTTGTTACTTCTCCAACGCAATCACAGTTTATATGATAAGTGGCACTGAGGAGTTCCGGCACATCAGCTATTTCTCCCCCGACTAACGGGCAATCAGCTTCTTTTGCTCCTAAAATCAGCCCTTTTTGAATTTCTTTTAATAGTTTTGGCTCAGATTTTTTAATATCAATCATATCAGTAATAGCAATTGGCCTTGCTCCGCATCTTATGCAATCATTAACGACCATTGCTACGGCATCAATTCCAATTGTGTCGTGCCTATTGATTAGCTGAGATATGAGCACTTTTGTTCCAACCCCATCAGAGGTTTTTACTTGATAAATATCTTTTCCAACAGGATAAAGAGTATTGAAAGGGGTCTTTATTATTTTTCCGTATTTACTTAATCTAAAAGTTAATTTAAAATCTCCTAAAGATTTTTTTGCCTTTTCTCTTAATTTTCTATCAACGCCAGCTTTGGCATAAGTTTTCATAATTTTATTTTTTTATTTCGCTTAAAATTTTTTTTAATCTTTCTTCAACTGGCATGGCTGGAATCTCAATTACTTCATAACCTAAATTTTCGTAGCTTTCTTTCAAAAGTTTATTTAATTTTTTAATGGTTTTTCCATCCTCAATCCTGGCATAATCTTGATCAAAGGGAAGTTGTTCAAAAAGGAATATTTTTCTATACCTCCCTTTCTGGCAAAATTTCAGAACCTCGCTTGAGTCTAGTCCAACAACTTGATAATAGGCAATACTATCAGGAATAGCTCTATCAAAAAAGACGATTTTATTTTGGGGGGCACTCTTTTCTATTTTTATTTTGATTTTTAAAACCTTTCTCTGAAATTCAGCTTCGTTCCTTCTAATTTCTTCCAATGACTTTCCTCCTTTCATTTCTTTATCAATAAAAACTCGAGCTGCCTCAGAATAAATGATATATCCCAGTTTTTCTAATTCTCTAAGAACCGTCGTTTTCCCTGAAGAAGGTCCGCCAGTAATCACATACCACTTTGAATTGTTAATTTTCCTAAATTTTGGCATTTTTTAGAGCTTTTTTGCAAAGACAAGTTCTTTTTTCTTTAATTTTTGGAATGGTCACTTTTAGCAATTTTTTAATTTTCTCCAAATTTTCTTTCATTGTCCTTATGACTTCCTCTGCCGATACCGGCCTTTTTTGATAGACGTCGTAATCGGTGATCATGGCTAAGGATAAATAGCAAATTTCCAATTCCCGAGCCAAAATTACTTCGGGAATTAAGGTCATACCAATAATGTCAGCGAAATTTTTAAAAAATCTTGACTCAGCTCGGGTTGAAAATCTTGGACCTTCAATACAGATATAATTTCCAGTTTGATGAACCGGGATTTTTAATTTTTTCGCTTCCTTAAAAAATAAATCCCTTAATTCAGAGCAAAAAGGGTCGGCTAAAGAAACATGGACAGCTTCTTTGTCATAAAAAGTATAATCCCTCTTTTTTGTGAAATCGATAAATTGGTCGCAAATAACAATATCTCCCGGCTTGAATTCTTTCTTTAAAGACCCCACTGCACAAATTCCAATGATTCTTTCCACCCTTAATTTCTTCAAAGCAAAAATATTAGCTCTTTGAGGAACTCTATGAGGGGGAAATTCGTGTTTTTTCCCATGTCGAGCTAAAAAAGCAACTTTTTTGCCTAAGAAATCACCGATTTCAATTGGAGCCGAGGAAAATCCAAAAGGAGTTTTAATTTTTATCTCTCTTTCTTTTTTAAAAATTTTTGGGTCATAAACCCCGCTTCCGCCAATAATGGCTATTTTTGGTTTAGAAGGCGATGAGGATTTTGTCCTCATCTTCTCCTTCGCTTCCTTAAATGGAAGCTCGGATTTTAAATAATTTTTTGGCATTTTTCGTTGTGATTTCAGCCACTTCATCGAAACTTATATTTTTAATTCTGGCGATTTTTTCAGCGATGTATTTAACATACAAAGGTTCATTTCTACCTTCCATCGGCGGCGGAGTTAAATATGGACAGTCGGTCTCAATTAAAATTTTATCTAGAGGCGTTCTTTTAATGTTTTCTCCGAAATCAATTCCTTCAATGTTTTTAAAAATTATTCCATTAATTCCAATATAATATCCAAAATCCAAATATTTTTGAAGTTCTTCTAAATTTCCCACAAATCCATGAGCTACCGCTTTTTCTGGTCTAATTTCTGGATTTTCTTTTAAAAAATCAATTAAATCTTGGTGAGCCATTCGGCAATGAAAAATCACTGGCAAATTTGATTCTTTAGCCAAATTCAATTGCTGACCGAGAACAGTTCTCTGTTTTTCCTTAAATAATTCCAGTTTTCTTTTTGTTTTTGGTTTATAATAATAATCCAAACCAATTTCACCAATTGCTACCACTTTTTCAGATTTTGCCAATCCTTTGTATTTTTCATAATCGAATTCCTCCTCTCTTGCTTTTACTTCAATTTCCTCTACGTCATTTTTAATTTTTACTAGGCCTGTTTCTAGATGAATTGGATGAAGCCCAACTACTGCATAAACTCCTTTTTCATGTCCTCGGGCAATTTCAACTGCCCTTTTGCTTGTCTCATAGTTCGTGCCAACATTTATCATCCAGACCTGATTATCCAGAGGGCGAAGAAAATAAATTTTCTTCTTCCCCCTTCGCCGTTGCTCGAGAGACCGACGAATTACTTCGTCGGCATCTGCTTTGTAAGCGTTGAAATTTAAATGAGCATGGGTATCAATTAGCATAAATTAAATCCTCGGAAATAATGGCTGACTCTTTTTGGTTTTTAATTGTTTTTTGATTTTTTCTGAAGTTTCGGGTAAAAACGGCTGAAGAAGTTGGGCAATGTTATCCAAAGCAAATAATAAATTATTGATAATTGATAATTGTTTTTCTGACTTCTCCCAAGGTCGCTCTCTTTCTATGTATTTGTCGCAAAAACTAATCAAATCCCAAGTTGAAATTAGCGCCTCATTAAACTTAAATTCTGCTAAAGCCTTTTTATATTTTTGTTGAGTTTTTTTAATTTCTTCTTTTAGTTTTAAGTTTTGAGTTTCAGGGGCGATGAAAACTTCGTTTTCATCTTCACCTTCGCTTCCTTTGGAAGCTCGGTTTTTGAGATTTGACTTTTGAGTTTTGAGTTCCGCAGCTAATGTAACCACCCTCGCCACTAAATTTCCTAACCCGCTTGCCAGGTCAGCGTTATAGCGTTCCTCAAATTTTTGATAAGTGAAGTCTCCATCCTCAGTTGGGGGAATCTCCCGCAAAAGAAAATATCTCACGGGGTCGCAACCGTATTTTTTCACTAGCTCGAAAGGATCAATCACGTTTCCTAAAGATTTTGACATTTTCTGTCCAGCGGAAGTTAAATAACCGTGGACAAAAATTATCTTTGGTAAGGCCAATTTAGCTGAAAGAAGGAATGCTATCCAATATATCCCATGAAATCTTAAAATTCCCTTGCCCACAATATGTAATTTATTTTCATTTTTTTGCCACCATTCTTGAAATTTTTTGCTATTCTCTCCGTAACCCAGGGCATTGACATAGTTAGAAAGAGCGTCAAACCAGGTCCATAAAATTTGGCTTGGATCCCCGGGTACTGGGATTCCCCATCCTCGGCCGCGTTCAGATAACCGCGAAATACAAATATCCTCGAGACCGGAATTTATAAAACTTATGATTTCGTTCTTTCGAACCTGAGGAATTATTTTGGCTTCATCACTTTCAATAATTGTTTTTAATTTGTCTTGATATTTGGAAAGTCGGAAAAAATAATTTTCTTCTTCTACTAAATCGGGTCTCGTTTTATGTTCTGGGCAAAGACCGTTTTCTAACTCATTTTCTTTATAAAATTCTTCACACCCCACGCAATAAAGTCCTCGATAGGACTTTTTATAAATATCTTTTTGGCAGGCTTTCCATAATTTTTGAGCTCCTTTAATATGTCGCTCTTCAGTAGTTCTGATGAAATCATTGAAAGATAAATTTAAGATATCTTTTAGTTCATGGAACTTCTTTGCATTTCTATCTACTAGCTTTTTTACGCTCATGCCTTCTTCCTCAGCTGCTCTCACATTTTTTAGGGAATTTTCATCCGTTCCGGTCAAAAAGAAAACATCCTCAGCTAAAAGCCGATGATATCTCGCAATAACATCAGCTTGAATAATTTCTAAAGCCCAACCTGCATGGGGAAATTCGTTCACATAGGGAAGTGCAGTTGAAAGATAAAACTTTTTATTTTTCTTTGCCATAATCTTAAAAAAGGAGGTTTTACTCCTTTTAATTTTATCATAATTTTGAGTCGGTGAAAATTAAAAAATCATTGGCCTTCCCCGGCTGGGGCCCGCCGAAGGCGGGAGGGTGGTGGGTGGGTTGTCGTCTTTTCTTTTCTTTAAAAAATCTCTTAAAAATTCATAAATTACGCCGGCTAAAGGAATGGCCAAGATTGCTCCCAAAATTCCCCATAATTTTCCCCCCATTAGTACAGCTATCAATACTAGAACTGGCGGTAATCCAATAAATTTTTTTGTTAAAATAGGACTTAAAAGATTCCCTTCTATTTGCTGAATCAAAATAAAGGCAATTAAGATAAAGGTAGCTTTAAGCCAGGAATCAAGGGTAGCAAGAATTGTGATAATTCCCCCGGCAAAAATCGGTCCTAAAATAGGAATCATATTTGTTACTCCGGCAAAGAAACCAAGGGAAGAAGCATAATTGATATTAAACAATTTAAGAGCCAGAAAAGTCATCAGGCCAACAAAAAGACAACATAGAATTCTCGCCCCAAACCAACCGGCGACTTTTTGTTGGCTTTTTTCCAAAAGAGTTAACACCAGAGCCTCATATCTTTTTGGAATAAAAAGCAATATTGCCCGCTCTGTTCCTTTTTCTTCTAAAGAAATAAAAAGAGAAATGGCAAAAATAGTGAGAGTAGCGAAAATTCCTCCAAAAATAGCAGCTATTGCCGAAAGAATATTAGCCGAGGCCCTAGTTAACCACTCCTGAAAAGCCAGGGTAAAACTTTCTGTACTCTCAAAAGCTTCAATTCCTAATTGTTTTAAAGGTGGAGTCAATTTTTCAAAGTATTGAGAAAAAAGCTGGGTGAACTGTTGAATCTCAGAAATAAAAGCAGGAGCAATTAAATAAATTGAGAGGCCTAAAACTCCCAAAAATAGAATGTAGATTAATCCAGCAGCTAAGACGCGGGGAATTTTTTTTCTTTGTAAAAAATCAATGGCTGGACTAAATAAAATGGCGATAATCAAGGCAAAAATAAACCAAATTAAAATATCTCTCACCAAATAAACAAGGTAAAAACAGAAAAAAGCAATAGCTACCTTCAGAATTGTTCCCCAGGAAATATCTAAAAGGTGATCGTTATTCATTTTATTCATTATGGTTTTAATAGTTTTTGAAACTTTGCCTTATCTTTAAAGGGGCCAATCAGGGCTAAATTTAATTTTTGAGGTTGGAAAATATCTTTAGCTACTTTTAGAATATCATTTAGAGAAACCCGGTCAATTTTTTTAAAAATTTCCTCTGGAGTTAAAATTTTCTTTTCTAAAAGTTCCTGACCGGCATAAAAAAAAGATAGGACATCGGAAGACTCCAAGAGAAGGGCTGTTTTTCCTTTTATATTATCCTTGGCTTTTTTGAGTTCGCTTTCAAGGACTTTTTTTTGGCAAAGCTTTTTATATTCTTTTAAAATAGCTGAAATTGCTTTCTCAACATTTTTATTATCAATCCCAGCTGAAGTTGATAGGCAGCCAGTATCGGAATCGGTCAAAACCTCAGTTTTTATGTAGTAGGCTATTCCCAATCTCCCCCTTATTTCAATAAATAACCTGGAACTCATCATTCCTCCCAAAATTATTCCAAGAATTTCCTGGGTATACCTTTGGGGGTGAAAAATATTATAGGCCCTCACCCCTAAAGCCAAATGAGTTTGGTCGGTCTTCCTAAAATGGACTAAACACTGGGGCTGACTTTGTTTTTCAATGACCGGAAGTTTTGATTCAGGTTGGGTCGTTTTAATCTTAGAGAAATATTTTTTGATTTTATTTATTACTTGGGCTGGATTTATTTTCCCGGCTATACAAATTATAGTATTTTGGGCTGTATATTGAGATTTGAGATAGTTTAAAATTTGCTGACGGCTGATTTTAGCTACACTTTCCTTTGTTCCAATGACATCCCAACCAGCTGGTTGATTTCCGTATAATAATTTATTCCACAAGCTACCAATGTAGCTTGTGGGGTGGTCATAAATCATGTTAATTTCTTCAATTATTACCCCTCTTTCTTTTTCAATTTCTTTTTCTGGTAAGGCGCTATTTAAATAGATGTCGGAAACCCAATCTAGGGCGAGTTCCAGATGAGGAGCGGCGACTTTAGCAAAGTACCCAGTGTATTCTTCCGAAGTAAAGGCGTTATAAATTCCGCCAATTTTATCCAGGGAGTCGGCAACAGCCATCATACTTTTTCTCTTTTTTGTTCCTTTAAAAAACATGTGTTCTAAAAAATGGGAAATGCCATTTATTTCTTTTGTTTCATATTTTGAGCCAGTTCCAACTAATACTAAAACTGTTAAGGACTGAGTTTCTTTTTGAGGAACAGTTATAATCCTCAAGCCATTTTCAAGAGTAGTCTTTTTAAACATCGAAATTTATTGAAAATAAATTGAAGATCGAAATGAATCGAAGATTCATTGAGTATTTAATTTTTCTTTTATAATTTTAATAAGCTCTTTAATTTTCACTCTTTCTTGTTTCATTGTGTCGCGGTAGCGCAAGGTAACAGTATCGTCTTTTAAGGTCTCGAAATCAATCGTAATTGCCCAGGGGCATCCTATTTCGTCAACTCTCCGATACCTTCTGCCGATTGAACCTAATTCGTCGTATTGACAGGTAAAATGAGGTTTTAGTAATTGATAAACTTCTTTGGCTTTTTTGACCAATTCCGGTTTGTTTCTAACTAAAGGCAAAATGGCTATTTTAATTGGAGCGATTTTTTTATCTAATTTTAATAAAATTTCAATTTCTTTTACTGCTTTCGTTGTTTTTGTTCTTCCGCCCAGAATCTCTTGATAGGCATCACATAAAAAAGCCAAAAAGGATCTATCAGCTCCACCAGAAGTTTCGATAATATAAGGATAGTAACCTTCGTATTTGAGATCTTTACCAGAATACTTGGAATGATTAGATAAATCCCAATCTCCCCGATTATGAATTCCTTCAATTTCTTTCCAGCCAAAAGGGAATTTATATTCTAAATCAAGAGCTTGTTTAGCATAATGAGGCCTTTCTTTTACCGGAACTTCTTTAATTCTTAAGTTTTCTTTTTTAATTCCTAAATTTATATACCAATTTAATCTTTCTTTTTGCCAGTAATCAAAATATTTTTCAGCATCTTTCGGGTGACAGAACCACTGCATTTCCATTTGTTCAAATTCGCGAGTTCTATAAATAAAATCGCCTGGAGTAATTTCATTTCGAAACGCCTTTCCAATCTGAGCTACCCCGAAGGGAATTTTTAATCTCATTGTATTCAAAATATTCTCAAAATTAACATAAATCCCCTGACAAGTTTCCGCCCTTAAATAAGTAAATGCTGCGTCATCTTCCACCGGCCCGATATGTGTTTTCATCATTAAATTAAATTTTCTTGGTTCAGTGAGTTGACCACCGCATTCTGGACATTTTTTCATCTTTAACTCATCTAATCGAAACCTTTTATGACACTCTTTGCACTCCACCAACTCATCGGCAAAACCAGCCGTTAAGTGACCAGATGCTTCCCAGACTTTTGGGCTCATTAAAATTGCTGCATCCAAGCCAACAATTCCGCCAGCTGGCGGATTCTGGTTTTTTGTCATTTCGTCCCACCAGGCTTTCTTAATATTATTTTTCATTTCCACCCCCAGGGGCCCGAAATCATAACAAGAACCAAACCCGCCATAAATCTCCGAAGATTGAAAAATAAATCCTCGCCTTTTACATAAAGATATGATTTTTGACATTAAATCAGTCATATTTTTATCGAACTCGACCCATTTCCTCAACTATGGTTGGGTCGTCTGGTAAAGTGGTGTTAATAGCCGAGGCAACAGATTGTAAGGTCATCTCTGTCCAGCTATCTTCACCAGCAATTTTAGCTTGACCAATGATTTCTGGAGTCTGGCCAAATTGCCCTTCCTCAGGCAAAAACTCAATTTGAAAAGCGATATTTGGAGCGGGAGTAAGAACCCCCTTGCCTCTTTCTAAATCTCGAACTAGCCAGACAATTTCCCTGCTTTCGGAATCAAAAGAAAATTTTGATGCCTCTTCTTCAGGAAAAATTTTCCCAGTTAAATTAACCTGAGTTGGCAGAACTGCTTTTACTTTTACATCTTTAACATCTGAATAATAATTTTTCACCTGCCAGATTATGGTATAAGTAGTTTTCTCACCAACCTTGGGTGGAATGGGACCTGAATTGCCAAAAACTTCGTCTTGGAAATATCCCTTTTGAACTATTTCCAATTTTGAACTAATTCTAGTCACAAATTCTTCTTTCACCTGGGAAACGAAAACTTTATTTCTTAAAACCGGATTTTTGACATTTCCTAAATCATCCTTTAACTTTATCCAGAAATCGGCTTTCCCTTCTTCGGTTGGAGCTAAATATTGAAGTTTAGAAACCCGGCGCCAATCGAAAATAACTGAATTGTCTCCGGGCTCAAAATTTCCCAAATCCGATTTTATCGTCTGAAAATCAAATGCCTCTCCTTCGAGATTGGAAATCATAAATAAATTATTTAAATCATCATCGCCAATATTTTTAAAATAAATTTCGTAATGAAGCCAGTCTCCAGGTAAGGCAACATATTTTGGATTCCCATTGATTTCTTGGCGAAGATAAATTGATGGCTTTATAATTTCTACTCCCTTTTCCGTTTCCTTCAATGAAATAAATTCCCCCTCTCTCCAAATTCCCAGTTTTGCCCGAAAAATTCTTGCTTCACCGATTTCACCTGAGAGGTAACCGGAAACTTCAATTCTTCCTCCCTGAGACTTGTTCAAAACCGGAATCACCCACTCATTTTTTTCAATTGATTTTGGCGAAGATTCAATAAATTCAAAACCGGAAGGATAATCCACCTGAATTCTTAAATCGGTTAGAAGCTCATTTAGGTTTGAAAAATAATTTATCCTGAATCTAAAATCTTTTCCCGATTCAATTTTGATGGGCAAATCGAATTCGAAGGTGAGGGGGACGGATTTAATAGTTGTGGTAAAGGTGGTAGCCGATTCATATCTGGCTTTTAGATTTTTTGGCCGATAACTCAGCCAGGCTTTAGCTAATCTTACCTCTCCTTCCTTTCCTAATAGTTTTGCTTTAAAAGGAATGGTTTTTTCTTCCCCGGGATAAATATCCTCTAAAGACTTCTCTGTTCTTAAAGCGCCTCCTTCCACAATTGAATATTTTGGATATTCAAAAATAAGTCTCGGCTCTTCCAAGCGGGTATTACCATTATTTTTATATTTCACTAAGTATTCAATTTCTTCAGCCAGAGTTGCTTCGCTGGGAGCTAAAATTTCCAATTTTAAAACTTCTTTTGAATAGATGTTCGATTTCCAATTCCAGAAACCAGCCAATCCCGCTCCCCCGGCTAAAATAATTAAGAAGATGATAAATTTTCTTCGCATATGATAATTAAGAAGAAAACGAATTTTCTTCGCATAGCAAGATTTTAATTTATTAAAATCGCAGCTGGGTTCGAAGAAGCAAGCTTCTTCTCTCGCCCTCATTAACATTCAGGCAGCTGAAGCTTCAGCTTCATCGACTATAAAAGAAAGATAATTTTTAGAAACAGAAGCTAATTCTTTTAAAAAATCTTTTTCAATTTTTAATTTAGAAAGGGTTAACCAGTTTTTTTCAAGAATAATTCTTAAAATCTTCACTATGTCTGGTTTAACCTCTTTGCCTACCCGAGCCGCAGCGAAGGGTAAAGAAGAGGATTTATCCTCTTCGACTAATTTTACTTTTTTAAAACAGTTTTGACAAATTAACCCGCCTTCTTTTGAATTGAAATAAAGTTTTTCAGGTAATAATTTTTTTTGGCAAATGACGCAATTATAAAGTTCGGCTTTGTAACCCAGAATTGAGAGGAGGTTCCAAAGAAAATAGTAAGGAAGCAAATTGCAAATTGTTGATTTCAAATTGGAATTATTCAAATTTTTAAAGGTTTCATTAAGGAGACGCCAGATTTTTTCATCGGGTTCTTGGAATTTAACCAACTTAGCCAAAACCCCTGAAATTTTATAGGCGATAGCTAACCTTTTTAAAGATTTTCTTAAATTTCTAAATTTTTCAATTGAAATAGCGTCGGTTAAGGTTTTGTGAGTTTTGCCCTGGATAAACTCGATTTCTGATAAATAAAAGAGTTCTGCTCCTGACCTTAATTTTGAAGAAATTTTTCTAATCGCCCTTCCTAAAATCTCTAATTTCCCAAAATCTTTAGTATAAAAAGTAAATAATTGATCGGCCTCACCTCGATCTTCTTTTTTAAAAATAATGCCTTTGGTTCGGTAATGAACGAACATTTATTTATAGGCCGGCTCTTTTCTTCGCCTCCTCTAAGCGAGCTATCGCTTCCCTAATTGTGTTTTGTTCAGTCCCAGTCTTTGCTCTCGGGAAAGCATTTTTTAATTTTCCGATTTCTCTTTGTATTTCACTCCCAGAGAGCTCACGACCATAGTAAGAAGGGAATCTTTCTTTCAATAGTTTTTCTCCCATTGCCCCTAGTTGTCTAGACTTTACATTTCTACTCCAAGGAATGGAAGAAGGCCCTTTCTTTAAAAAATATGGAAACTTTTCTCTCGGAATCCCCCCTCTTTTCTCATAAGGTCCTTTGGAAATAGGAGCAGGCTTGGGAGGCGGCGTTGGTTTTTTTATTGCCATATATTAAATCTTTTTAATTGCTAACCACAATTTTGCTTGGTCGACCAAAATTTCTTTTTCTCCAGCAAAAAGTTCTTTTTTTGCTTTTTCTTTGAGCGTCAAATCTCTAAGATTGGCTTCTTTTAAAAGAAATTCTTTATTTTTTTCCAAAATTTTATTTAATTCAGCTGTTCCGAAATAATTTACTAAAATTTTATCCTTTGGCTTAAATTTCGCTTTCTTTCTCATTTCTTGAATCTGGCGAATAACTTCCCGAATTATTCCTTCTTCTTTTAATTCGGGAGTAATTTCAGTATCCAATTTAAGAGTTTTGTCAAAAGTAATTTCCTTGACATTGACTTCCTCTTTTATTAAATCCAGTAACTCTTTTTCAATTTTCAATTTGCCATTTGCAATTTGCAATTTTGCTAATGGTTGCCTGACTTTAATTCCGACTTTTGCCCTTTCTGCTAAAGCTAAGGCAACAACTTCTCTAGCTTTTTCCATTTTTTTCTCTAATTTTTTATCAATCAGTTTCTTATTTACCTTTGGCCAACTTTCTAAATGAACACTCAACAGGGGGCGGGTCTCTATCAAATTTCTATAAATTTCATCACTCAGAAATGGAATAAATGGTGCGGTTAATTTACTCAATGTTAAAAGTACGTAATTTAAGGTTCCCGAAGCTTCTTTTAGTTCTTTTTCAGTTTCCGGCTTTTGAAATCTTCTTCTTGACCGCCTAATATACCAGAGGGAAAGATCTTCGATGATAAAGTTCTCAATCGCTCTAGCTGTCCCCGTAACGTCATATTTATCTAATCTTTGAGTTGTTTCTTTAATAAGGTTATTGAGTCGCGAAATAATCCACCTATCCAGTAAAACCGCTGATTTACGCTGATAGCTACGCTGATTACCGCTGATATCTTTGTGTTTTTTCCCGCGTTGTTCGGCGTAGGTGTTGTAAAATACGAAACAGTTCCAGAAGGTTAAAATAAATTTTTTCAAGGCCTGATCGACATCTCTCTCTGAGAAGAGTTTAGCATCTCCTGGTTGGTTAACAGTAAAGAAATACCAGCGAGTGACATCCGCTCCGTACTTTTCAACTACCTTCCAAGGATCAACAACATTTCCTTTTGATTTTGACATTTTCCCCCCTTTTTCATCTAAAACATGACCTAAAGAGATAACATTCTTATAAGGCGTTCCGAAACCTAATAGAGTTGAAATGGCTAACAAAGTGTAAAACCAACCTCGAGTCTGATCTACCGCTTCAGAAATATAGTCTGCCGGAAATTGTTGTCGTTTATCAATTAAATTTTTATTTTCGAAGGGGAAATGATATTGGGCAAATGGCATTGCTCCCGAATCAAACCAACAATCAATTACCTCTGACACTCTTTCCATTAAACTTTCACACCGCGGACAGAAAAATTTTACTTCATCGATATATGGTCGATGGAAATCCAATTCCCCTTTCTCGTTGAAAGGTAAATTTTTGAATTCAATTTTCTTAAGCTCGCCAACTTTTATAAAATTAGCTTTGGTGGTCTTTTTAAGATATTCTTTATTCTGCCAACCCATCATTGCCCCTTCCAAAAGCCACAAGGGGTCGCCATGACTAACGAGAAGGATGTTTTTATTTTGATGCTTTTTATCAATCTCTTTCAAAAAATTAACCATTCTCTCTCGACAGTTCGACCAGCTTTCGCCTTTTCGAGGAGCTTTTAAAAATCTTTCTTCTAAATCAGGGAAATCTTGATAGAATTTTGCTTTCTCCCCACCATGATAAATCCCTAAATTTATATCTCTAAGTCTTTTATCTAAAAATAGTTTTACTCCCAATTCTATTGCCACGATTTCTGCTGTCTGGCGAGTCCGAGAACTATCGGAAGAATAAATTAAATCAATTTTTTTATTTTTAAGTTTTTTGGCAATTTTTTTTATCTGAGTCTCCCCATTTTTGGTTAATAAAACAGGCTCGCTTTCTGGCCAGGGATACATCATTTTTTTCTTTTCAGTCTGATAAATTGTCTCCCCATGTCTTAAAATATAATATTTATTTTTGCTGAAGTTTTGCGATACCAAATCTTTCTGCGAGCCAATCATCTCTAAATTTCCGCATTTTTTGCATTGCCAGATAGGTAAGGGTGTCCCCCAAAATCTCTCCCTTGATAATGCCCAATCCTTAATTTCTTCCAACCACTCTCCAAATCGACCTTCCTTTAAATGAGCTGGAGTCCAGTTAATTTTTCGATTATTTTTGATTAAATCTCTCTTTACTTTCTGCATATTGATAAACCAGCTTTGCTTTGCATAATACAAAAGGGGGCTATCACATCGCCAGCAAAAAGGATAATCATGGAGATATTTTTCTTCTTTAAACAAGAGCTTTCTCTGTTTTAGATCCTCGATGATTAGGGGATCAGCATCTTTTACGTAAAGGCCTGCCCATTTTTTAACATCCAGAGTAAATTTTCCTTCCTCACCCACATTTAATAAAATCGGTAAATCATTCTCTTTTCCAGTTTCCATATCTTCTTCTCCAAAAGCAGGAGCAATATGAACAAGTCCTGTCCCTTCCTCAAGAGAAACAAAATCGGCTGGAATTACCTTATAGGCAATCTTTGAAATCTCCTCATCGGGAGGATAAAGACCATTATATCTCAAACCGACTAAATCTTTCCCCTTAAATTTCTTAATCACCTCGTAATTACCTCCTAAAACATTCAGTCTTTCTTTAGCTAAAATTAAATACTCATCATTAACTTTGGCCTCCACGTATACGAATTCCGGATTTGCGGCAATCGCCACATTACCTGGCAGGGTCCAGGGTGTAGTTGTCCAGACTAATAAATAACTTCTTCCCCTGGTTTCAAATTTCGGATTTCGGATTTCGAATTTTATGTAGATGGCAGGTTCCCTTATTTTTTCATATCCCAGAGCTACTTCATGGCTAGAGAGTGAGGTTCCGCACCTCGGACAATAAGGAACCACTTTATAATCTTGGTATAATAATCTTTTCTTATAAATTTGTTTTAAAATCCACCAAACTGTTTCAATGTAATCAGGCGTATAAGTAATATAAGGATTTTCCAGCTCTAACCAAAAGGCGATTCTTTCAGTTAGCTTTTCCCAATCTTTTTTATAATGCCAGACAGATTCCTTGCATAATTTGTTAAATTTGGCAATGCCATATCTTTCGATATCTTTTTTGCTTTTCAATCCCAATTTCTTTTCGATTTCTAATTCAACGGGCAATCCATGGGTATCCCAGCCAGCTTTTCGTAAAACTTTAAATCCTCGCATTGCCCGATAACGGCAGATTATGTCTTTGTAAACCCTGGCTAAAACATGGTGAATTCCTGGAGCAGCATTAGTCGTTGGTGGTCCCTCATAAAAAACAAAATTTCGAGCCCTTTTTCTCTGCCCAATTGATTTCTCAAAAATCTTATTTCTCCGCCAAAACTTCAATATTTTCTTTTCTAATTTTGGGAAATTCAAATTCATACTACATTTTTTCTGGAGCGCTAACTCCCATTAAATGTAAAGTATTTTTTAAAACTGTTTGGGTGGCTAAAATCAATCCCAAACGGGCCCGACTAAGATTTTCATCATCGGAAATAACTCGACAATCTCGATAAAATTGATGGAAAGAAGTTGCTAAATCTATGGCATACTGAGGAATTCTTTGAACTTGATAATCCTTAGCCGTGTCCTCAATAATCTCTGGGAATCTAATAAGTTGTTTAATGAGTCCTAATTCACTCGGGTGGTTTAAAAGGGTTAGATGTTTGATGTTGGATGTGGGATGTTTTACTTTTCTTAATATTCCGCAAATTCGGGTGTGGGCATACTGGATATAATAAACCGGGCTTTTTTCTGACTTCTCTTTGGCCAATTCTACATCAAACTCCATCTGGGTATCCAAAGACTTCATCAGGTAGAAAAATCTGGCTGCGTCTAAACCAACTCCATCAATTAACCATTCTAAGGCGACAACTTCTCCTTTTCTTTTTGAGATTTTTCCCTTTTTTAATCGAACAACCTGGGAAATTAAAATATCTAAATCTCCCTTGTAATTGAGCATTTTTGCCACTGCCTTTATTTTCCCAACGTGTCCCTGATGGTCTGCTCCCCAGATATCGATTATTTTTTTGAATCCCCTATCAAACTTATCTTTATGATAGGCAATGTCTGATAATAGATAAGTTGGTTCTCCGCCTTCTGCTTGGCTTCTAATTATCACCCAGTCTTGAGTATCACCAAATTGGGCGGTTTTTATCCACCACGCTCCCTCCTTTTGATAAACAAAATTTTTACTCTTTAACCAATTATAAATTTTATCAACTTTATTTTTTTTATATAAATCTTCTTCCGAAACCCGGCTATTAAATTTAATTTTTAATTTATTTTCAATAAAGTCTTTGGTGTCTTTTTGAATTTCCTGAGCTAATAAATAACCAGCTTCCCCTCCATCTCGAAGATTTAAGATTTTAGATTTAAGATTTAAGATTTTTTCTTGTAGATATGAATTTAAATAAGTCGTTCCTCTGCCTAAAGCGGTTTGGCCTAAGGTCTTAATCTGGGTATTGGCTTTGGCATCATTGATGTAGTATTCTCTTGTTATTTTATATCCAGCTTTTTCTAAAATATTAGCCAAAGTATCTCCAAAAAAAGCACCTCTGCCATTTCCAATGTGAAGGGGGCCGGTAGGATTTGCCGAGATAAATTCAACTTGAGTTTTTTTATTTTTCCCAATCTTTAATTGACCGAATTTCTCTCCTTGTTTTAAAATTCCCTCAACCTGCTTTTGTAAAAATTCCTTTGAGAGAAAAAAATTAATAAAACCCGGCTCAGCCACTTCGACTTTCTCAAATATGCCAGATTTTAATTTTCTGGCTATTTCGGTTGGGTCTTTCTTAAGCTGAAGGGCGATATTGGTTGAATAATCACCGTGAGATACATCTTCCGGCTGTTCAACTTTAATCTTTTCTGGCTTTTCTCCGGTTGCTTTTTGAATTAATTTTATTATTTCCTCTCTTGCCATATTCTTAATTCTACCTTAATTCGCTTAAAATTTAAAGGAATTAATGCTAAAATGAATTTATGAGCCCCGTTAGAAGTCTTTGGCAGAAAAAATTATAGAAATTTTTTCTGCTCTGCAATAACGGGGTAGAATTAAAAAACAAAAGTCTGTCTGAAATTAACTATATGTTATATAACGGCAGACTTCTAACGGGGTGAGGGTTTTGGCTGAAAACCCCGCACCAGAAACTTCGTTTCGGTACAGGGCAAGTAAAAAAGCTACAAATTATGAGAGTTCTTGCAGAGAACAAAAAAGCATACTTTAACTATCAAATCTTAGAGAAATTTGAGGCGGGAGTTTCTTTAATTGGCCAGGAAGTGAAATCTTTAAAAACGAGGGGGGTAAATTTAGCTGGGAGCTACGTTATTATTAAAGACAGCGAAGTTTTTTGGATTGGAGCGAAAATTTCTCCTTATCAGCCAAAAAATGCACCACCCGATTATAATCCCGAACGCTCGAGAAAGCTTCTTTTGAAAAAATCGGAAATTCAATATCTAATTGGTAAGGCAAAACAAAAGGGCTTGACTTTAATACCTTTGAGGGTATATACTAAAAATGGAAAAATAAAACTGGAATTTGGAATAGCTAAAGGGAGGAGGAAATTTGACAAAAGAGAGTTAATTAGAAAACGGGAAATAGAGCGAGAATTAAAAAGGGAATTAAAATTAAGGGGGTGAGAAGTTTCGACAGAAATTTTTTGTCAAAATAGGCAGATTGAGTTTACTAGAAACTCATTAAACTTCTAGCAAAAAATAAGTGCCAACTTATTCAACAAACCCGCTTTAGCTTTTGCCTAAAGCCATCTCCATTAGTGATTCTCGATAGCTAAAGGTAGGTGTCATATCATCGAGATAGGTAGTTCTTTTTGTCTCGAAAACTATCGAAAAAAAGAGACAAATAGTGGTACTAGATTTGTCTGTCGGTCTAGTATTCCAAACTAAGACAGACTAAATCTGTAGAAATATTTTGGCAAAGTTTCTGGATCGGAGTTCAAAGCTCCGCACCTCCACAAAAATTAGTTTTTAGTTATTTGTTAAAACGACCATTAGTCAACAATCAAATAAGGGCTCCCCGAGTTAGGGTAATTGATGAAACAGGAAAGCAAGTTGGTGTTTTAGAATTAGAGGAAGCGCTCCGGATAGCCAGGGAGCGCAATTTAGATTTAGTTCAGGTAACGGAAAAAGTAACGCCTGCGGTTTGTAAAATAATGGATTATGGGAAATATCTTTATGCCCTACAAAAAAAGGAAAGAAAGGTTAAAATAAAAAGGGCTGGCGAGCTTAAGGGAGTAAGATTGGGGTTTAATATCTCTCCCCACGATTTAGAAACCAGGGCTCGGCAGGCAGAAAATTTTTTAAAGAGGGGAGACAAAGTCAGAATGGAGCTTCCATTGAGAGGAAGGGAAAAAGCTCTTCCTGAATTTGCTAAAGAAAAAATAAATAAGTTCTTAGAAATTTTAGCCGGACTAATTCCATATAAAGTGGAAAGGGAGCTAAAAAGAGAGCCAAGAGGCTTTACGATGATAATTGCTAAAGAATAATATGCTAAAGACGAGGAAATCCATTCTAAAACGTTTTAAAATTACAAGAACCGGAAAAGTTTTGAGAAGACCGACCGGTCTTGACCATTACCGAGCCAAAAAAACAGGGAAACAAATTAGAAAAAGTCGGAAATGGGTCGAGGTTCCAAAAGCCGAAGCGAAAAAAATTAAAAAACTAATTCATTAATTATGGTAAGAGTAAAAGGAGGTAAAATGTCACAGAAAAGAAGAAGGCATTTACTAAAATATGCCAAGGGTTTTCGTTGGGGAAGGAAGGCAAAAATAAAGAGGGCTAAAGAAGCCCTACTTCATGCCTGGGAGTATGCTTATAGAGATAGAAAGGCAAAAAAAAGAGAGTTTAGAGCGCTTTGGCAAATCCAAATTAATGCCGCCTGCCGCCAGCTCGGCATCTCTTATAGTAAATTTATCTACGGCCTGAAGAAAAACAAAATTGAACTCGATAGAAAAATTTTAGCTAACCTCGCCCAAAACCATCCCCAAATTTTTGAAAAAATAGTAGAAAAAGTAAAAAGTTAATCAAATCTAGAAAACAATTTAAAGGCTCCGCATCTGCGGAGCCTTTTGTCAAGAATTAAGAATCTCTGATGGCGGTTCAATTGGATACCCTTCTGGGCCGATAAAACAGCCCAAACAAAAACTTTCTCGTGGCAAGCCGGAAGCTTTAATCATCCCTTCGAAACTGAGATAACCTAAAGAGTCAGCGTGGACCACTTTCCTGCCCACCTCTTCTTCAGTCAAGCCAGCAGCAGCCAGTTCTACTCGAGTAGCTAAATCAATTCCTAAAAAACAGGGCCAACGAAGAGGGGCTGATCCAACCAATTCATGAACCTCGACTGCTCCGGCCTCTCTTAGCATCGCCACCACTTCTGGTGAGGTGTCACCTCGGACAATAGAATCTTCGGTGATTACCACTTTCTTACCATGGACAACTTCTCTCAGAATGAAAAGCTTTTGTCTCACTAGTGCCCCTCTATCGACGTCTCGAGCTGCCATAAAAGCCCTAGTGGTAAAATAGCGGCTTCGGAGAATCGCTTTCCGTACCGGAATCTTTAAAACCTGGGCGACGCTATAGTTATAAATCTCTCCTGAGTCGGGTACCGAACAAACCATATGCGCCTTGACTGGATGCTCAGTAGCTACTCCCCAACCAGCGTTCTCTCGATAGGAGTTAACTCGCTGACCAGCCAGCCGGCTATCTGGTCGGGCAAAGTAGATAAATTCAAATATACAAATTCGGAGCTGAGGATTCTCTGCCCAAATAAAAGAATTTTCTCTCCCATGTCTGCCTAAAACTATTAATTCTCCGGGTTGAACCTCTCTAACCAAACTCGCTTTCAAAGTATTGAGGGCAGATTCCTCTGATGCCAAAATGAAACTGGTGGCATCTCGGCCCAGGCATAGCGGTCTAATGCCGTATCTATCCCGAACACCGATGACTTTATCACGAAACACAATGGTGAGGGCGAAGGCTCCTTCAAGTCGCGGTAGAACTTTTCGCAGGGCTTCCAAGAAATCTTTTTCCGGAGAGGTGGCCAATAAAGCTACAATTACCTCAGTATCGGAAACTTCTGACTGAAACTTGTATCCTTTTGCTTCAGCCTCTCTTCTTAATCCATCAAGCCTAATCAGGTTACCATTATGAGCTAGGGCAAAAGGTTGGCCATGGAACTCTCCAACGAGGGGCTGGAAGGTTCTCGGTTGTTTCTCCTCTCCTCCCTTCCCGACAGTGGAATAAAGGGTGTGACCAATACCAAGTCTTCCTGGCAACCTCTTAAAAATCTCTTCTCTATTTTTCTCGTTGAACACTTCAGTAATTAAACCTGTATCTCTATGTTCATAAAGCTCGAAACCATCGGAAATAGCTACTCCAGCGCCTTGTTCTCCTCGATGTTGAAGCCCAAGAAGGCCGAGGGGAATTTTCGGTGCTACACTTTCATTGCTAACTATTCCAAATATACCACACATTTCTCTTTTACCTCCTTCCTTTTATTTAATGAATGAAAAGAACATTAAAAAATTAACCCTCCTTATTTATTATGCCATTTTTCTATCCTAAATTAAATAGGACGGATGTCGGCCTCTTCTTGGAGTTCTTTGATATTTTTGAATCCTTGTTTTTGGAGGCTTTGTTTTACGCCGGCAATGAGTTGGGGAATAAAATCATATCCTGAACCTCGATAGGGAACTTTTATTACTTTGCCTTCTGGAATTTTTATTTTGGTTTTATCCACAGCATATCTTACCGCTGACCTTCTTTCCATTGCTTCTAAAGAGCCCATGCCTCGATATTTTTTGACCATTCGATTCTCTTCATAATCAAATTCTTTCTTTCCCGGCGACTCATCCAAACCAGCCAATAGCCCTCCCATCATTACTGTTTGGGTGCCGAGGGCTAGGGCTTTGGTTATATCGCCTGGTTTTGCCACGTCTTGGTTTGCTTCATCGGGAATTTTTATTCCGCCATCAGCAATAATTGGCATAAAGCCGTATTTTGACTCAAGTTTTTTCGCTTCTTTTGCACAATCATAAACAGCAGAAGCCTGGGCCCTACCAGTACCAAGTTCCTCTTGAGTGATACAAGCTGCTCCTGGTCCCATCCCAACCTTGATTGCATCACAATACTCAAATCCTCCCTCGATTATCTTTTTCACCATTTCGGCCGAATCGACATTTCCTGAAACCACTTCAAGATTTGGAAAATTTTCTTTAACCCATTTGGCAATCTCTAATTGTTCTTTAAAGACAACACTGGCATCAATGACAATGCCGTCAATGCCAGCAAGAATTGCTTTAGCAATTCTTTCTTGAGCCAAATTCAACCTTGATTCAACGGCAATAAATACTCTCAGTTGCTTATTTTCGTTTTTGGTTGCTAAGGGAAATTGCTCATTTTTTTTAATATCTGAATCGGTAACCAGAGCTACAACTTTATCATTTTCGTCGATAATTGGAAGGGTATCAAGATTATGCTTTCTTAAAATCTCATTGGCGAAATTCAAATCATTTTTATCAACCGTTTCTAATTTTTTAGCCATTATCAATTTTTCTCGGGGAGTCATAACGTCTTTTAATCTTGTATCCATATCTTTTCTGTATCTAACGTCCCGGCGAGTAACAATTCCTACTAATTTTGAGTTCAGGGTACCATCTTCAGTAATTGGGGTGCTAAAAAATCCGTATTTTTCATTAATATTGTAAACATCCTTAATTGTATTTTGAGGGGATAAAACAACCGGGTTAAAAACAAACCCGGCTTGAAATCTTTTAACTTTTTCTACTTCTTCTATCTGCTCATTAATGGTTGTGAAATTATAATGGATTACTCCAATCCCACCCATCAAAGCCATTAAAATTGCCATTTCTGCCTCAGTCACCGTATCCATTGGTGAAGAAACAAAAGGCGTTTTTAAAACTGTTCTTTTGGTAAAATTAGTCGTCAAATCAACCTCATCCCTTTCAAAATCAGGTAACCTGTTAGGAATCAGAGTGATATCTTTGTACCAAAATTCCCTGCCCTGTAGAGAGCTTGCTCTTCTACGGGGTTTATTTTCTAAATCGGGATGCAACTTCGCCATGTTTAATAATTATTCCTTCTTTTTTTAATAAATAAATTTTCTTTTTTGTCCCGCCTTTATAACCACCAATTCTTCCATTAGATTTCACTACTCGATGACAGGGAATTTTTGGATCTCGGTTTTTATTTAAGACGTTTCCCACTGCCCGCCAAGCCCGAGGAGAGCCGGCTAATTTGGCTATTGTTTTGTAAGTTAAAACTCCCCCTCTGGGGATTCTCTTTACAATCTTATAGATTTTCTTTTGGAATGGAGTCATTTAAAAGATCAATCTTTCGCCTGATGAATTGTAATTTGGCGGAAGGGAATTTCAATTCCTTCTTTATCAAAGGTGGTTTTAATTCTTTTCCGAAGTTCACCAGTCACATCCCATTGCTTTAAAGGTTTAGTTTCTCCTAAGATTTTAATTATCATTGCTGACTCGCCGAAATCATCAACTCTCAGAAACTGAGGAGGTTTTAAAATTAAATCTTTCCATTGAGGGTCTTCAGCCAATTCTTTACCTACTTTGTTTATGACCCCAATTACTTTATCTAAATTTTCTTTATAGGATATGCCAATATTAAGATTGACTCTGGCAAACTGCTTTGATAAATTAGAAGCTTTTTTTATTTCCCCGTTGGGAACATGATGAACAATACCGTCCAGATCTCTTAAAATAGTTTTTCTCAAATTTATATCCTCGACTAAACCGCAGGTTCCGTCCAAACAAACCACATCTCCTTCCCGATACTGATTTTCAATAATTATAAAAAGGCCAGCTAAAAAATCTCGGATCATATACTGGGCACCGAAACCCAAAGCCACTCCTAAAATTCCAGCCCCAGCTAAAATTGGTCCAACATTAATTCCCAATTCTGGTAAAATCATCATTATTGCCACTAACCAAACAATGACTTTTAAAGCTCCAACAAAGACACCAATTAAAGTATTTTGTCTTTTTCCTGTCGCCTCTTTAGTAGTGTCTCTTACTCCTTTTCTAATCGCTCTCTCAATAACTTTTCCTCCCAATCGATTAATTAAATAGGCAATAATTAAAATTAAAATTATTTTAATACCGTGGGAGATAAACCAGGGAATTAAACTTTGAAGAAAGTTTAGCATATGTTTTTATTTTATCACTTCTTTAAAAAGTTTTAAATAATCTCTTAAAAGTCTTGGTATCAAAAATTTTTCTTGGACGGTTTCTCGAGCTGCTTTACCTAACTCTTCTACTAATTGAGGATTTTTAATAAGTTGAGCAATTCTCTTGGCCATCTCTTTAGGATTAGAAACTAAAAATCCATTTTTACCATCTTGAATTTGAAGTTTGATACCACCAACCTTACCTCCAATTACTGCCTTTCTCTTCCACATTGCTTCGGTTACTGACAAGTTAAATCCTTCTCTAATTGATTTTTGTAAAATAATATCAGAGGCAGTTTGAAAAGCATTAACAAAGATGTCAACCTTTAAACTTCCTATTTGATCAGGATTAGAAAAAAGAAAAATATTTGGATCTCCTTCAACTGTCTTTTCTACTTCTTTAAATATTTTCATTGCCTCCGGGTCATCTCGAGCCAAAAAAAGCCCAACCAGAGCCAATTGCAAATCGGGAATTTTCTTTTTGGCTAATTTGTAAGCTTCGATCACCCCAAGAGGATCTTTCCAAGGGTCAAACCTGGAGACTTGACTAATTAAAGGTTTTTTAACATCTATGCCGAAACTCTCTAAAATTAGTCGGGCTTTTTTCAACTCCAGGGGTTTATTTTTTTCCATTAAGGGATCGATAGCCGGGGGAAAAGTCAATGCTCTTTCTTTTATTTCTTTTTGGATAAATTCTTTAGAAGTAAGGATAACTTTGTTGTACATTCTGAAAATTCCGACAAAGAAATTCCAGGCTTCTGGGTTGGGAGAGGTTAAATCAATGTGTAAACGGCAAATTGAGGGATGAAAGTGGGGTAAATACAAAATGACACCAGCTGGTTGAGGGTCGTGAATTATCCAAATGTCGGCTTTCATGTCTCTCATTAAAAAAGCGCTTCTTTCCATATGCTCTAAATATCTTACCCGGTGCCAAAAAGGGAAAGTGTATTCTTTTCCTTGAAGAGCATTGTGAATTTCTTTTGTAATTTTAAAAAAATCCTCTCTTGGTGGAATAGTATACCATTCAGCTTTTAAGCCCGCTCCTTTCATTAAAGGAACCAAACTTTTTAAAACCTCAGCCACCCCACCGCCACGGGGGGTAGAATTAACCATTATCACTTTGAGTCCTTTAAAATCTTTGGCCAGATTCTTTATTCCTTCCAAAAGCTCATCAGAAATAATTCCCTGATATTTTTCTAATTTTTGAATTGGTGTTTCAACGTGGGGCAACATAGTTAATTAAAAAATGATGGGCTTTTTTGAGAATTTCTTTGGCATTTTTGAAAGTTAACTTCTTAAAAGCTTCTTCGTATGATAACCATTCGTATCCGAGATGTTCAAAAGAGACTTTTACTTCTTTGGTTTTTGTTTCTGCCAACAAAAATGTGACAATTTTAAAAACATTTTTTCCTTTAAACTTAAAAAAATATTTTATCCATTCTTTAAAATCTTCGACAAGTCTAATATCATCTAAGCCCGTTTCCTCCCTAACTTCTCTTTTGATTGTCTCTTCGATTTTCTCTCCCTTCTCAATATGCCCTTTGGGAAAATCCCAATACTCCTTCGGTGCTTTAGCCGAAGAAGGATAATGTAAAAGAAGGTAGAGAACGTTCTTCCCTTCCTTCCTAAAAATTACTGCTCCGGCTGAACGCTCTACTGGCATAATTATTTAAACAATTTAAGTAATTTTTCTAAGGGTTGAGTATTGATAATATCTTCTTTTTCGGCCCAGCCGCGACGGGCTTGAGCAATTCCAAATTCAATGAATCTTAATTGGTCTTTATGATGTGAATCGGTATTTATTACCATTTTAACTCCAGCTTCTTTTGCCCTTCTGATATTTTCTGCGTTTAAATCTAATCTTTCTGGGAAAGAATTGATTTCCAAAATTGTTCCGGTCTCTTCAGCCACCCTCAAAATTTTATCAAAATCAATTTGGTATTCGTCTCTTCTTTTTAGTATTCTTCCGGTGGGATGGGAAATGATGTCAATATCGGGATTTTTCATTACATTTATAATTCTCTCTGTCATTTTTTCCTTTGGCATTTTAAAATTCGAGTGAACTCCAGCAATGACATAATCTAATTTTTTTAATGCCTCATCTCTTATATCAATTGAGCCATCATTTAAAATATTTGCCTCGCATCCCTGTAATATCTTGAATTTAGTATTTAGTATTTTGTATTTAGTATTTAGTTTGTCGATTTCTTTTCTTTGTTGAGATAGCTTCTTTTCATCTAATCCGTGTTCAATTCTTAAAAATTTAGTGTGGTCAGAAATTCCTATATATTCATAGCCCATATTTTGAGCAGCTTTTACCATTTCCATTATTGTATTTGTTCCACCATCCCATTGGGAATGACAGTGTAAATCTCCTTTAATGTCTTTGTAACCAATAATTTGGGGCAGCTTACCTGATAGTGCCGCTTCAATTTCTCCCTGATTTTCTCTCATTTCTGGCGGAATCCATTGCATCCCCAGGGCTTTATAAACTTCTTCTTCGGTTTTACCGGCAATCATTTTTGGACCTCGAAAGAGTCCATATTCTGAAAGTTTTAAATTTCTGTCCATAGCAATTTTTCTAGTAGCAATATTGTGTTCTTTAGACCCAGTAAAATATTGAAGGGCAGAGCCATAACTTCTAGCTGGCACTACCCTGATATCCATGTCAAAACCTTCTCTCATTCTGACTGATGATTTGGTGGAACCCTTTCCCCAAATTTTAATTATCCCAGGGAATCGAACAAAAAAATCCATCACTTTTCCCGGATTTTTGGAAATGACTAAAAAGTCGACATCACCAATTGTCTCTTTCATTCTTCTGACCGAGCCGGCTGGGTCAATTTTTTCAACTTCTTTTAAACTTTTTAACTTTTGATAAACCTCTTTGACAGTTGGCAAAATCTCTCCTAAAAGAAACCTTCCCTTACTTCTTTTTAAAAAATTAATGCCTTCCAAAATATTCTTTTCCGTTTTTTCACCAAAACCAAATAAAGAGGCGATTTTATGAGATTTAGCTGCTTTCTCTAAATCTTTCAAATTTCTAATTCCCAATTTTTGATAAAGAACTTTTGCCTTTTTTGGCCCCATTCCTTCAACAGCCATCAGCTCTTCTATATTGACTGGCGTTTTCTTTTTTAACTCTTCGTAATATTTAATCTTTCCAGTTTTTAAATATTCCTCAATTTTCTCAGCCATACTCTCCCCTATCCCGGGAATTTTCAATAATGCTTCCCTTCCTCCTTCTTTATAAATTTCTTCAACATCTTTTTCTAATCCCTCCAAAGTTAAAGCTGCCTTTTGATAAGCATAGGGTTTAAAAGCCACTCCTTCCATTTCGAGGTAATTGGCAATTTCATAAAAAATTTTTGCAATTTCCTGATTCTTCATGGACCGAGCTTCCATATTATGGAAGCGAAGGTGAAGATGAGAACCTTGTTCTCATCGCCCTTTAAAATGGCATCCTAAAGGGGGGGATTCTGGGAAAAAGTTTATCTCGGGGAGCAATTTCTTTATGGATGAGTAAGAGAAGAAGGGCTGAAATTATGGTCAAGGTCCCAACTAAAATAAAAACTACCCAAAACCCAAAAATAGCAACTAAAATGCCACCGATAGCTCCGGCAATTCCTGCTCCAAATCCCAAAGAAGTACTTTCTATTCCCCACTCAAAAGCTTCTTTCCCTTTATCAATGTGGCGAGTAAAAATGGCACTCCAGGCAGGCACTGCCATTGCCATTCCAATGGCATGAAGAAGTTGAAGAGAATAGATGTGCCAGGGAAGAGAAGAAATTAAAAAGCCAAAAGGAACAAGACCACTTAAAAAAGTACCAAAAACCATAAACCAAAAATCGTCTTTCTCTCCGCCTTTTTTGTCTAAAAATCTACCAATCGGAATCTGAATAAAAGATTTTGCAACCCAATAAATTAAGGAGGCGAAACCGGCAATTTTTGCTCCCTCAACTGGATTTCCAATGGCAATCTTTTGAACCAAAAATATGGCGAAAATTGGAGCAATTAATCCCCAACCGGAGTTTAAGAAAAAATCGCTGGAGATTAAGATTTTGATAGCCTTATTGATGGATTTTAACATATTAACCTTTAACTATTTTCACAATTATTTCTCTTTCTCTGGGCCGATTATCAAAGTCAATTAGGACGATCTGCTGCCATTGGCCCAGAACTAATTTTCCATCTTCAATTGGAATAGCTAAGCAAGGTTTCATCAGAGCCGCTCTAATGTGGGCATAACCATTGCAATCCCCCCACTTTTTACAATGCTCATAATTAGTATTCATGGGAGCGATTATTTCTAAAGCCCGCTTTAAATCTTTCATCGCCCCTTCTTCGTATTCAATTGTAGTCACAGCGCAGGTTGAATGGGCAACAAAAACTAAACAAATTCCATCTCTAACATCAGATTTCCCAACGATTTCTGAAACTCTATCAGTAATATCAATGATGTCGTTAAATCCTTTGGTGGAGATTCTAAATTTCATCTTTTTTAAAATTATTTAATTTTTTGAATAAAGTATTTTTCAACAAATCTATTCCTAATCTAAATAAGATTACTACCCCAACTAAAGCTATAATTAATTCTGCTCCTCGAATAATCATGGTGAAGGCGGTGGCGGTTCCTCCCCCAAGCCCGAGAGAACTAAAGGCAAAAGTTTGGATTGCCTCGTGAGAACCTAAAGCGGTTGGAATAGGAATCATCGCTGCTAAATAAGTAAAGCCAAGAATAGATAAAGCAGGTAAAGATGTAATACTTTTTCCTAAAAAAATTACTAAAAACCAGGTTCTAAAATACATTACCAACGCCCTCAAAAAAGAGAGAGAGAACACCTTCCACATTGCTATTTTTTTTGGCTTAAAGAAATTAAAAATCTCTTTTTCAATATCTAAAATTGAATTAGCGTGGTTTAATCTTTCAAGACCTAAAATTCTTAAAAGAGATTTTGCCATACTTTCTCTTTTAATAGTTTTAAAATAAAAGATGGAAATTCCAAAAGCAAAGAGTAAAAATGCCCCTCCAAAAATTATCCCTAAATTTCTTGGAGGAAGACCAATTGTATAGAGAAAAAATAAAATTCCAAAAAAAATAACTACGAGATTAGCTGTCCATTCTGTTATCCTATCTATAAAAACTGAAGCCATTCCTTTTGACCAAGGCACAAAATTTTTGGCTTTTAAAATATAACCTCGGAAAATTTCCCCAGCTAAAAGCAAAATTGGAGCTAAGAACATTACAGCAAAACCAGCTAAGTAAGGTCTAAATAATTCTCTAAAAGAGGTTTTAATATTTTCTCCTTTTAAAATCTCCTTCCATTTCCAATTCCCAATTAGCATCATCAAAAGAGTCAAACCAAAAATTACTAATCCCTGCCAACCAGTGAAAACTAAAAAGGCGTTTTTTATTTCCTGCCAACCCACTATCTTCCCAATCCAGATAAATAATCCCATTCCAACCGATAGAGAAACCAAAAAAAGCAAAAATTTTTTCATATTTTAATATTTCCTACTCTATCTAAAAATGGCTTTCTCCCAAACCTCTTTTTTAAGTCGAATATTAAAAATGGTAGCCCAAAAATTAAGGACATTTTTAAACCATAATCCTCGCCGAGGATTTTTTACTACCTCTTTAATCTCTTTTTCTGGATATAGTTTATAAAGCAGTCTTAAATCTTCCCAGGTTCCATAATTTAAAACCTGAGTAATAATGTATTCTTTATCCTCTTCCAAATCTAAATCTTTCGTATTGTAGGACCAGAGTACGCTTTGCAATTTTTGAAGAATTTTGTATTTCTTATTTTTCATAAAATCTATTTGAGATAAAACTTTTTAAAATCAGTAACAAATTTTATTAAAAATTTTTTAATTTCAGACCAATTTACTGGCTTAATATAGGTAACTTTTCTTTTTATCTTTTCTCTTTCAGCATCGGCAAAGTAAGTCAAAGCTCGAAGAGCCAAATAGGGATCGAAGCTTGGATATTTCTTTTCTGCTATTTCAAAAATTCTTTTCAGACCGAACTCTTTAATCAGAAAATAAATATCAATGAAATCTCTTTTTGTACCTCGCTGAATAATAGCCATTACTTTCATTGCGGCAATATCCTCTTTGGTAGCAATGAAAGGAAATTCTTTTTCTTTTATTGGGGAATAAATTAAAGGGTAGGGGTAATAAAAAAAACTCACTTCTTTCCCTTCGATTTTTACAATTAAAGTTTGCTCTGGAATTTGAATTAGTTTGATGTCTTGAAAATGACTTTCTAAATCTCTCAAAAGTTTTCTATTATCAAATTTTTTAAAGGTGTAAAAATCAAAGTCCACTGAGGTTCGGTGATTAATTTGCAAAGCTAAAGCAGTACCCCCGGCTAAATAAAATCCGTATTTTTTCAAAAACCCGAGCTTTTTCAACAAGCTAGCTTGCTTTAAACTAAGAACAGAGAGATACACAACTTAATTTTACAATAATTTCAGCAAAAAAACAAAATCCGCCAAAACAAGCGGATTTTGTTATCCTTTTAAATCAAAATAAATTCTTTTGCTTCAGCTAAAAATTACTTTCCGTAGAGCGTCTGAAGACCGGTAATATCTGGTGTTTCAAGTGTTCTTTTCTGGGTCTCGCCATAATTAGAATAACCATACATTGTTACTTCCGAACAAGCTGTCTCATAAACATCTCCTAAACCAACTCCGTGACCTAATTCGTGAGTAGCAATATTTTGAAGATCCATCACCGTTGAGTCTAAGGTTGCATCTCCCCAAGTCCAATCTGTATCAAACATTACATCAAACTCAACTATGGTTTTAGTTGCGGGATTATACCAAACAGTTGTCACAGCGATTACTCCTTCGGTTGGATAATCCCCAAAGGCAATGGCATTCTCATAATCCTGAGCTCCGTAGGTTGCCGAATAGTCAACCGTGTAGCCATTCATTAGTTCTTTGCTTGTTACAGCATCCCAGGTTTCAGCTGAATTAAAGACTGCGCTAGTAACAAAATCTTCGCTGAGATATTGGGGATTGGTTGGGTTTATCGTGTAACTAACTGGTAAAGTCGTCCACTTTAAATAGGTTTTTCCGTATTTACCTAAGAAAGCATAGCAGGTTGTAGGAGCAGGTTCTTCTGCGGTTTTACAATCAGCGCAACTAGCATTCTCGCCCAGTTCCGGTTCGCAAATTCCGTTATTATTACAAGTTGGTTTCCCAAAACCTTTCTTCCAGTGAATGAATTCTATTTTTTCTAAATCAGGCGCTTTTGATTTCTCTGCTCCTTGATTTGAAATCGCTACCGCTACCCCAGAAAGTGCTAAAACTACTATCCCAATTAAAATTCCTAAACCTAATTTTTTCATCTTTATTTTTTACTAAATTTTTTATCGACCTTTAATAGGTTTCTACCTACTTTTATTGTATTTAATCAAATCGCCTTGTCAATCTTCAAAATTACTTCGGTCTTTTACCGGGTTTTTCTGGAGGAGCGCTGAAATTGAAATAATTATATAATCCCTCAAGTTGAAGCTGGGCTTCACGGTCAAT
>Ga0210056_1000273_pt1 | contig 39985 bp, 30 predicted proteins | sample CryGeyCG2014_080_2_FD_183965 | JGI IMG/M metagenome (GOLD analysis project Ga0210056, IMG submission 183965) | Groundwater microbial communities from aquifer - Crystal Geyser CG07_land_8/20/14_0.80 (SPAdes) (version 2) | ecosystem: Environmental > Aquatic > Deep subsurface > Groundwater | place...
GGAAAGGTGAGGGTTGAGCACGCGTGCCAGCCTCCGAGTGGTACTGGAACCTCAAGATCGATCATTTATCGCACAACCAAACCCCGCACGAGGGGCAGGAAGAATCGCTTCCACGGTGCGGTTACAACGCAGTAGGCACTTTTTGCCTCCAAACCGGGCATGTGTGCTGACTTCGCAATCAATAACGCAACACTATTGGGTTCAACCCCTGTGATTCAGCCAATTACATTGATAGCAACACCCGACACCTTGGAGGCTCCAACCTTGGCTTTGCGGATGGCCACGCGAAATGGTATGCGGCGAGAACCATTGTCGGGAGCCTGCCTGCCTGGATCACTCCGTAGCATCAATCTGCAAGCTGGCGCGTTGTTTCTCCTCGCACGGGTGAAGACATCCGTGACGAGGAGAACGTGCTGCAGTTTGGCAAATCTGCAGTTCTGATGGGTGGGAGGTGTCCGGAGACGCGCCTACATTGGGTATCCACCGAAATATGCCAAACGACAGTAGCGTGGTATTTATCCAGACAAAGGAGTGACGTGCTCAGGTTCCTGCTGGTTATTGTTACAAGTGCCATTGCACTTCCAGTCCTGTGTTCGGTACACGCGGCACAGGTGAAATCCGTCCATTTCTACATTGCTCTCGATGGCAATGATTCATGGTCTGGGGAACTGCCTGCGCCTAACAAGTCCGGAGCTGACGGGCCGTTCGCGTCGCTGCAACGTGCTCGCGACGAGGTTCGTTCCCTGCGCAAAAAGGGTCACTTGAGAGATATTCCGGTCACGGTGACTTTGCGTGGTGGGAGGTACCGAGTCACTGACACGCTGTCGTTGACAGAGGAGGACTCCGGAAGCGAGAAGGCCCCGATGGTCTATCAGGCAATGCCGGGGGAGCACGCGCGGTTGATTGGCGGCGTGTCCCTGACCGGCTTCACGCCCGTAACCGATCCGGCGATCCTGGCTCGACTTGATCCGCAGGCGCGATGTAAGGCGCTTCAGGTGGACCTGAAGTCGCTGGGAGTTTCCGACTTTGGGCAACCGGCGCCCGTCGGTGGACCCAAGGCGGAGTTGATCTGCAACAGCAAGTACATGCCTCTCGCCCGTTACCCCAACGAAAATCAATGGATGACGATCACCGGGATACCCGAAGGCGGCACGAAGTACGAGACCGATAGAGGCGCGCATTACGGACGATTCACCTACGAGGGCGACCGCGCGGCGCGATGGAAAAACACGAGCGACCTCTGGGTGCACGGCTACTGGGTGCATGACTGGAGCGACCAGTACCAACACGTCCGGAAGCTCGACCTGGACAAGAGAGAGATCTGGCCGCAACCGCCCTTTCACGGCTATGGGTATCGCAAGGGACAGCGTTTCTACTTCCTGAACCTCCTCGAAGAACTCGACACACCGGGAGAGTGGTTTCTCGACCGCGCCACGGGTCTCCTCTACTTCTGGCCGCCGTGGGACCTTGCCAAAGCGGAGGTCTTCTTCCCCGAGCTGCAGAAGCCGATGCTGCGCCTGAAGAACACTGAGCACGTGAGCGTTCGTGGAATTACCTTCGAGTGCTCACGCAGCCAGGCGATTATAGTGGAAGGTGGTTCCCACAACGAGGTCGCCGGTTGCACGGTCCGCAATTTCGGGGCGGAGTGCGCGATCTCGATCAGTGGAACGGAGAGCGGGATTCGCAGTTGCGACGTGTACGAGTTGGCAGGCACCGGCGTCAGTCTTCAGGGCGGCGACCGCAAAACGCTGACACGTGCCAACAACTATGCCGTGAACGACGACGTACACCATGTGGGACAGGTGTTTCGCACCTACCATGGGGCGATTCAACTGGGTGGCGTCGGCAACCGCGTCGCTCACTGCTCTATTCATGACGTTCCGCATCAGGGCATTGGTTACGGGGGCAATGACCACGTCATCGAGTACTGCGAATTCACGCGCATTGCGCAGGAAACCGGCGACGTGGGAGTCACTTACGCCGCGATGGACTGGACATTCCTGGGGCACGAATTCCGCTACAACTACTTCCACAACATCCATGGGCCGGGAAGTCTCGGTTGTTTCACCATCTACCCCGACCTGCCCTGCGGAGGAATCCATCTTTACGGCAACGTCTTCTATGACGTCGACCAGATATTCCACACCAACAGCGGTCGCGGCATGGTCATCGAGAATAACCTGTTCCTCCACTGCCGGGGGATGAGCTTCAGTACCTGGAGCGATGCGAAGATGTTCCAGGAAGGTGGACCGTGGCGCATGGTCGAGAACCTGAATGCGGTGAACTACGACCAACCGCCTTACAGCACTCGCTACCCGGTGCTTCAGCGCCTTGCCGAAGATTTCAAGGGAGGAACGGACCAAATTGTTAAACGCGCGATCCCCAGAGATAACGTTATCCGCGGCAACGTGAGTTGGGGGAGTTGGTTTCTTCGACTCGGTGGTCCCAAGGTGAGCCTGGAAGACTTCAAGGTGGAAAAAAACCTCATCGCCGACGAAATAGTTTTCACGGGCTCTCTCGACGGCAAGAGTAAGGCTGCATCCTATCGGAATGGCGAAGCAACCGTCGCGGAGGCGTTTGGGGAACGCGGGAATATCCTCGTGAAAGACGATCCGGGGTTCGGCGACCTGTTGACGCAGGACTTTCGATTGAGCGCCGACTCGCCGGCGAGCAAGCTGGGCTTCAAGCCCATTCCCTTCGAGAAAATCGGCCTGCAGGTTGATGCGCTCCGGAAGACGATTCCTACCATCGTTTACGATCCGCAGATACTTCCCGCCTCACGCACTTTTCTCAACAAGCTCGTGATCCGCATCATGCCGACCCCAACGGCGGGAGGTCCGAAGTGCCTCCTCCGCTATACGCTGGACGGCAAGGAGCCAACGTCGAGGTCGGCGATCTACAAGAAACCGATCAGAATCACCGACACGGCGACCCTCAAAGTGGCGGCTTTTGTCAAATCGGGAAAGAGACTGATTACATCCAACACGGTCAGCGCAACCTACACGGGAACACGCCTGGGCCGCGGCGGAGTTTATCTCAGCGACCTCAAGGAATATGACCTCTCCGTGTATATGCCCTGTTGGAAGAAAGACACCAACTATCTGGGAACGCCTATAAGACTTGGCGGAGTTGAGTACGCGAAGGGGCTGTTACTGCATCCTACGGAAACAGCTGACGGGAAAGGCCGCGCCAGCGTTGTCTACCGGCTCGACGGTGAACTTGACAAAGCCAAACGCTTCAAGGCGGTGATTGGAATTGACGACGCCATGAGTACCTATAACAAGGGATCGGCCACTTTCATCGTGGAGGCGCATCGCGCGGGCAACTGGGTGTGCATTTTTGAGAGCGGCCACTTGAAGTTGGGTGACAAGCCGCAAGAAGTCGACGTGGACATCGCAGGCGTCGATCAGTTGCGGCTTATCTCCACCGATGCCGGTGATGGCATCTCGTGCGATCACGCGACCTGGGCGATGGCTCGGCTGGAATAAGTGCGTGGCATCTACTGCATCGTTTCGTAAATCACTTTGCATTAGACGCCGGATCGCTTCAGCGTCCGGTAGCGCACACAACTGACTACCGAGCGCCAAGAAAGGACATCTTTTCTCCCCTTTCAACCCGTGTTCGGCACGAACACGGGTTGAAAGGGGAGAAAAGGAGGGTAGCCTCCATCATGTAGCTGCCTGTGTGAGCTACCGGACGCTGAAGCGATCCGGTGTCCTTTTGTGGGGGGGAACTTCCAAAGGGTAGCTTCCATACAAAGAGGGGAGAGACTTCGACCAATGACGAATTGCCGCGTGGGCGCCCTGGCAGCGGCGCTATTCCTCACCATCACGTCCTGTTGCGTCGCGGCTCCGGCCATCTTCTGGGCGAGCGACCCGGTGCGCCCGGATGAGACAGTGGTGACACTCGGTGAAGGGATTCGCTCCGATTGCGTCGTTGAGTCTGCGCGGCTGTCCGATGGCGTCACTGTCAAGCCGGTTGTTAATCCTCTTCCGTCGCTCAGCAAGTGGACGGTCCTCAAGCCTCTGCAGGTGGGGCCACGGTCGGTGAAGGCCGTCCTTCCCGCCGCGTGGAAGCCGGGAGTATTTGCCCTGCGCGTGCGCCAGGCTGATGGGGTCTCGAACCTCCTCCTGGCCAATGCTCCCGACCCCTGGTGGTTGCAGGGAGACGAGGGTCAGCGGAGCACCCCGGGCGGGTGGGTTCGAGTCTTCGGCAAGGGTCTCGGGCCGAGTAGTGACGAGGTGCGAGCGGTCTTACGCAACACCCAGGGCGAGGACACCGCGCTCAAGGTGACGAAAGCCACTTGCTGGGCGCTGTCCGCGGCATTGCCCGCAACCCTCAAGTCGGGCGACTACACGCTATTTGTTCACAACGGTCTGGGCGGCGAGGCTGGCTGGCGCGCGGCCGGTCAACTCACCGTCATCCCGCCTGTGACCTGGAAGACGGATATGTTCACCGTGGCGGGCGAGGGCGAGAAGGTGGACACCGACAAGGCCATCCAGGAGGCCGTGGACAAGGCCGCAGCCAATGGGGGCGGCATCGTCTTCCTGCCGCGGGGAACTTACGATGTGAAAGGGCAACTGCTCATCCCTCCCGGTACGGTGCTCAGGGGCGAAGGAATGGGATTGGTCAATCTCTACTGGGCCAACAGCGCGGAACCTCCGGCGGCGCTCATCACCGGAGCCAACTGCGGGGTGCAGGACCTGACCATCCATTGCTTCAACTACATCCGGGTGATCAGCGATACTCCCGACTCCGAGCGTTTCCGCCTCAACCGGGTGCGGGTGCGGGCGGTGCCTGAGGCGGTTCGCGGACGCATCATCAAGCCGACAAAGGAGCCTTTCTGCGGGTTGCACATTCAGGGACGCAACTGGCAGGTAACCGGCTGCGACATCTACGCGGCGCTGGCGTGCAACGCCCAGGGCCGCGCTCTGATCGCGGGGCCGTGGGGTTTCGCCGGGGACAAGGGTCCCTGGTACGGCGTGATGACCGACAACAAGTTCTTCGGCCACATGTATGGCTGCGAGAACTACAAGGACGTGATCTTCGAGCGTAACGAGGTGCAGGGCGTTTGCATCAGCGCCACCACGTACTGGAACAACTTCTCCCAGAACCTCTATTGCGCCGACAACTTCATCCAACACGTTTACGGCGGAGACCGCGAGATCATGACCTTCGACGCCGGCGGCGGAGCTTACTTCGGAAAGGCGCGTGCTCAGGGCGCTCACCTTACCCTTGCCGCCGACCCGGTGTTCAAGGACTACGCCCCAACTGCGCACACCGACTACCGCGGCGCGGCGGTGTTCATCCTCGACGGGACCGGCGCCGGACAGTATCGTCTGGTGACCGCCAATCAGGGCCGCGAGTGGGAGATTGACCGGCCGTGGATCGTGTCTCCCGATGACACCTCGATCATCTCCATCGTACCCTTTCGCGGCCGTAACTTGTTCATCGGCAACACGTTTGTGGATGGCGGGGCCGTCCAACTCTACGGCTCAGCCGCCGACGTGATCCTTGCCGAAAACAAGGGCGCGCGCATTGACGGCTTCTTCACCTGGGGGCTGAACCCTCACGGCTGGGGCTGGCAGCCTTCCTTCTGTTGCCAGTTCCTGGACAACGAGTTGACCGAGGGCAGCGGCTACGGCGCGCGAGTGTGGGGACCGTCCTTCATCGGGGTGACGACGAACAACAGCAACGAGCAATACGGCGGACCGCTGGCGCGAGGCACCCTCTTCCGCCGCAATGTGATGCACACGCAGGGCTATATCCGGGTGGAAGGGAACACCGAGGACACACTGGTGGAGGGCTGCACGGTGAAGCACTCCCCCACCGGCATTCGCGTGGGTACAACAACCCGGCAAACGCTTCTGAGGAAGAACGTATTCGAAGACGTGGCACAGCCCTTGGATGGAGACGGGCCTAAAAATGCGGTTATCGTGGACATAAAGAAGGAGTAGACTATCAGTGTATGATAGTCCTTTAGAAGGGCTTGCCGAGTGATACTCGGTCAGAGTCGAGCGGGAAGACCGCAAGGAGTATTGAAATGCGACGAGCGACATTGGCTGCAATCGTTCTGCTGATTTCACTTCAGGGAGGTGCGTGGGCGGTGAACTACTTCGTATCGTCTCAGGGTGACGACGCCAATCCGGGCACTCAAGCGAAGCCCTTCGCAACCCTCGAACGGGCGCGGGATGAGGTGCGGAAACTGAAAGTGCGAGGCGCGCTGAAAGAACCTGTCACCGTGTTCGTGTGGGGCGGGATCTACGCGCTTTCCGAAACGCTGAAGCTGACGGGGGATGACTCGGGCACGAAGGAAGCGCCCATTATCTACCGGGCCTTCGAGGGAGAGAAGCCTATCCTTATCGGAGGAAAAACGATCACTGGATTCGTTCCGTACAAGGGGGAAATCCTCAAGGCAGATGTGGGAACGCAGGGATTCAAAGGTGTCAACTTCCGTCAGCTTTTCTTCGACGGAAAGCGGCAGCACCTTGCGCGCTACCCGAACTTCGATCCGCAGAACCCCTACGGCGGCGGGTGGGCCTATGCCGACGGCAAGCCGGTTCCGATGTACCAGGACATCTCCGATGAGAGCAGGCGCACTCTCTACTACAAGGAACAGGACGCTCGACAGTGGGCGCGGCCGGAGGAGGGAGAAGTGTTCGTCTTTCCGCGCTACAATTGGTGGAACAACATCGCGCGCATTGCCTCCGTGGATCGGGTGAAGCGGCTCGCCACTTTGACCGGCGATTGCTCGTACGCGATTCGTCCCGGCGACCGATACTACGTGCGCGGACTGTTCGAGGAGTTGGATGCTCCCGGCGAGTGGTATCTCGACAAAGAAACCTGGACGCTTTACTTCTGGCCGCCCGCGCCGCTGGAGGGCAAAGCCGTTTATGCTCCGACGCTGCGGACGATTCTCGAAATGAGCGATGTGTCCCACGTCACGTTCCGCGGTTTCACCATCGAGGGTTGTGAGGGCACGGCTATCTCGTTGAAGAATTGCAGCGACTGCCTTGTTGCGGGTAACACCGTCCGTAACGTGGGCGACTACGGAGGCGGTGGCGTGTCGGTGAACGGAGGATTCAGGAATGGCATCGTCGGCAACGACATCTACGAGGTGGGTCGTGACGCCATTTCGCTCAGCGGCGGCGACCGCATCACGCTGACGCCCGGCGAGAACTACGCCGAGAATAACTACATCCACCACACAGGCGTCTTCTACAAACAGGGCGTCGGCATCTCGCTGACCGGCTGCGGCAACCGCGCGTCGCGCAACCTGATCCACGACTGCCCGCGTTTCGGGATTTTGTTCAGCGGCAACAACCTGATCATCGAGTACAACCGCATTCGGCATGTGAACCTTGAAACGGAAGACACCGGCGTCGTCTACACCGGAGGGCGTGACTGGATTTCCTCGCGTGGCACCGTGATTCGTTACAACTTCTTCAGCGACAGCCTGGGCTACGGCAAAGACAGCAAGGGCAATTGGATGTCGCCGCATTTCGCCTGGGGCGTCTATCTCGACGACAACACGGGCGGAGTGGATGTCATCGGCAACATCGTCGTCCGCTGTGCCCGCGCGGGCCTTCACCTGCACAACGGTCGCGACAATCTCATCGAGAACAATATCTTTATCGAGGGTGGGCTGTATCAGTATGAGTACAGCGGCTGGACGCAGACACACCGCTACTGGACAAGTCATTTGCCAAGCATGATCAAGGGCTACGAGTCGGTCATCGGCCAACCCGCCTGGCAAAAGATGCGCAACATGCAAACCCATCCCGAAAAGGCCGTGCTGCCGGACGGGAAGATTATGACCGGGAACGTGTTTCGGCGCAACATTCTCAGCTATCGCAACCCGAAGGCCGCGCTGTTGCGGATGGGAAGCGTGCCCTTCGACCACAACCCGACGGACAGCAATCTCGTCTGGCACTTCAGCCAACCACTCCTGACGGGGCAGTGGAAGATTAAGGGGGTGGAAGGGCCCAACCTGGCTCCAAACCCCGGCTTCGAGGAGGGTGAGCCAGGCGCTATGCCGAAGGGTTGGCAATGGCAGGTGCGGCCCAACGACTCCAAGGCCGCGCTGGACACTGAAGTCCAAGCCGCTGGCAAGCAGTCCGTGCGCATCGAGGGACGCGGCACCGTGAGCGATGGGAAACAGACTCTCTCTCCCAACTTCGTCACCGAGGAGATTACCGTGAAACCCGGCCAGACCTATCGCCTCACCGCTCGCCTGAAGGCCGCCGCTCCGGACACGAAGTTCGCCATGATGCCGCAGTCGTATATCGCCAACGTCTACTTCTGGGCGAAGGACCTGACGACCACGGTGGGCACGGACTGGAAGGACTATGAGATCGTCTTCAAGTTCCCTGCTCCAGGCGACTCGAACTACCGGGAGGAGATGAAGACCGTGCGTCTTCGCTTCGACATTCGCCAGGAGACCGGCACGCTCTGGCTGGACGAGGTGGCGTTGCACGCAGCTATTGCGCCGAACGAGTGGGAGTCGTGGCAGGCGCTGGGCATGGACAGGCACTCCCTCGTGGCCGACCCATTGTTTGTGAATGCGGACAAGGACGACTATCGTTTGCGCAAGGAATCGCCCGCGTTCAAGCTTGGGTTTCAACCGATCCCCGTCGCGAAGATCGGCCCGTACAAGGACGCGACGCGCGCCTCGTGGCCGATTGTCGAGGCCGAGGGCGCGAGGGAAAAGCCGCTGGCTCAGCCGAAATAGAAAGGATGAAGTCGTTGGGAAAACATCACTTTGGTCTATCTGTCGGGTTGCTCCTTGCCTTTGCCGCCACGGCATGGGCCAAGACCGAGGGAGTGGCGAGCTACTTTGTCATCGTCAACGGAGACGACTCCAGCCCTGGTACTTTGCAGAAACCGCTCGCGACGCTGCACCGGGCAATGGATGTAGTGCGGCGAGATCGGGCTGAAGGAAGAATAAGCGGAACGGCGCACATCACCGTGCGGCGTGGCGTCTATCGGTTGCCGAAGTCGCTTGAGTTTTCCCCGCAGGATTCCAGACTGATCGTCGAAGGAGCAAAGGGCGAGGAAGTGGTTCTGAGCGGTGGGCGAGAGATCACCGGCTGGAGGCCGTGGAAGGGGAAGATACTCCAGGCCGATCTGTCGAAGCTGGACCTTCCCGACCTCAATTTCCGCGAGTTGTATTGTGATGGCAAGCTTATGCCGTGGGCGCGGGTACCGAACCTCGATCCGAAGCATCCCCGCACCGGAGGCTTCCTGATGAATGCCGCCGTCGCTGAAGCCAACACCAAGACGAAGTTCGTCTATCAGGAGGGCGACCTGCATCCCGAGAAGTGGGCGCACCCGGAGCGGGCGTGGATGATGTTCCACGACAAACTCAATTACGAAACCCAGTACTGTCCCGTGAAGCACATCGATCCGGGGACACGCACTATCGAGGCGGCAAATGGGGTTTACGTTCTCTCCAAAGGAAACCCTTTCTACGTTTGCGGCGTGTTGGAGGAGCTGGACGCGCCGGGGGAGTGGTGCGTTGACTTCGAGATGAAGACTCTCTTCTTGTGGCCGCCATCCTCCTCAAATTCTGAACCTGAAACCCGAAACCCGAAACCCACCATGCCCGAGGTGGTCGTGCCAGCGTTGAGCTCGGCTATTGTGCTGAGAGGCGATCCCGCCAACGACCGATGGGTCGAGAATGTGCGGCTTGCCAACTTCGCCATCCGCGATTGCCGGGGGAGAGCAATCGAGATGACCGGCGCGCGGGATTGCACCGTCGCTGCCTGTACCCTTCGCAATGCGGAAGTCGGCGTGTTTCTGGGGGATGATACTCACGGCTGCAAGGTGGTCGGCTGCGATATCACGCAAACTCAGGGAGACGGCGTCAGCATCATCGGCACAAGCAAAGATCACGAACGCGTCACCGGTAACGTCGTGGACAACTGCTACATCCGGGACATTGGCTGGGGGCGCATCCACAACCGTTGCGGCGGAGTGTACATGCACCGTATCATGCGCTGCAAGGTGACGCACAATCACATCCACGATACGCCGCGCTACGCCATCGGCATGGACGTGGGGGGCGAGTGTGAGATCGCTTACAATCACTGCCACCATTCCAATCTGGTGACCATCGACACCAGTACCATCGAAGCGGCAACCGCGCACGACTGGGGTCTGCCCATGGAAGAACAGAGAGAGCGCAACCGCAAGTGGAACTGGAACAACTCCATCCATCACAACCTCATCCACGACTCCGGCGGCTGGGGAACCAACGCGATGGGGCAGCTTGAAGCCCCGCTCTACTCGTGGGGCATTTACCTCGACACCCATTCCAGTGGCTGGCGTGTGCATGACAATGTCTGCTACAACACCGTCCTCGGCGCGTACATGGTGAACGGCGGCATGGAGAACGTGTTCGAGAACAACATCTGCGTGGACGGCCAGCAGAACCAGGCATATCTCAGCGTGTGGACGAAGTACGAGACGACGGGAAACCGGATCGAGCGCAACGTCTTTGTCTCACCGGGAAAGACCTCCAATGTCTACACGGTGCGCAAGACCGACAAAGAGACCTATTCGTTCCGCTCCAATCTTCTCTGGGCCAACGGTCAGCCCCTCAATATCGCCGGCGTTTCCGGCGTGCCGCGCAAGACCGCGTGGGATGCCTGGCTGAAGCTGGGGCAAGACGAGGGGAGTGTCGTGGCGAACCCGCAGTTCGTGGACCCCGCGAACCGCGACTACCGCCTCAAACCAACTTCGCCGGCGTTGAAGCTCGGATTCAAGCCGATCGACCTGAGTACCGTCGGCAATTATGCCAGTCCCGACCGGCGCACCTGGCCGCGCCCCGAAGTGAAAGTCGTTCGTGACGCCATGGACTATAGCCCGTTGGCGGTTGCCGACAGACCGCAAACTCCTCTGCGGGACTACGAAGACTACGCAGTGGGCGAGAGCGAGCGCAACGCCCATGTCGGCAACAAGGGCGAGGGCACCGCACTCGTGACGGACGAAACCGCCGCGTCCGGCAAACATTCTCTCAAGCTCACCGACGCGGCCGGATTGGGTCAGAACTTCTTCCCGTACATCACTTACCCGCTGGTTCAGGAAGACGGCAGCCTGAGAATGAGCTTCGACCTTCGGTGGGAGACCGGCGCGTTGTTCGCCCTTGACTGGAGGGACGATCCCTACTACTACAACAAGGGACCGAACCTGACGACTACTGCTGACGGCTGGTTGCTCGCCAACGGCAAACGACTGCTGCAACTTCCGGCAGGCCAGTGGGCACATATTGAGATCGACTGCGTGCTCGGCGACAAGGCAACCGGGAAGTACGACCTCACCGTTTCCCTGCCCAACGCCGCACCGCAGGATTTCAGGGGGACAGTGTGCTCGGAGAAATTCCAGACGCTCAACTGCGTGGTGTTCATGTCGGTAGCGGAGGTCCCCACGGTGTTCTACGTTGACAATGTTGCATTCAAACCGGGAAAATGAGTTTCCGTGAATTGACCGAAGTCAGGCCTTTCACGATGTTCCATTGATTGAAATGAGAGGAGTATTTGATGAAAAGCTCAACATTCAGCGAGCTCGCAGGATTGGGCGTGGTCATCTTAGCGGTGTTTTCGCCATGCACGAGGAACGTTGTGGTAGCGGAGGCGCAGACCGTGTACTACGTAGGGACGAATGGTAACGACAAGTGGTCGGGGAAACTGTCGTTGCCAAACAGGAAGAAGACGGACGGCCCATTTGCCACACTGGACCGAGCACGCGATGCAATTCGGAAGCTCAAGAAGGAAGGCGGACTTCCCAAAGGCGGCGTCACCGTCGAGGTGCGCCGGGGCGTCTACGAACTGTCCAAGACGTTCGAGTTGACTGCAGAGGACTCGGGCAGCGAGGGCGCGCCCGTTCTGTACCGTGCGCGTCCGGGGGACGCGGTTCACCTCCTCGGCGGCAGGTTAGTGACCGGTTGGCACAGGGTCGTCGATCCCGTCGTCCTCAATCGTCTCGACGCATCGGCGCGCGGCATGGTGTATCAGGCAGACTTGAAATCGCAGGGCATCACGGACTACGGGAAAGTGGGCGGAGGCTTTGGCCTGTCCGGTGGTCCCGGGATGGAGCTGTTCTACAACGATGAACCGATGAACGTGTCGCGCTGGCCGAACGCGGGGTTCACGCGAATCGTGGATGTTCTCAACCTCGACCCCGTGGACGTTCGGGGCACCAAAGGCGACAAGACGGGGAAGTTCATCTACGATGGTGACCGCCCCAATCGGTGGACCGGTGAGAAGGACGCGTGGGTGCACGGCTACTGGTTCTGGGATTGGGCGGATCAGCGACACAAGGTGGAGTCCATCGATACCGAGAAGAAGATCATCACCGTCGCCAAGCCCTACCATGGCTATGGTTACCGCAAGGGGCAGTGGTTTTACGCATTCAACCTGCTGTGTGAAATCGACCAGCCGGGGGAATGGTACTTGGACCGGGAAGCCGGGGTCCTCTACTTCTGGCCGCCGACGCCAATTGAGAATGGAAAGGCCATGGTCTCGGTTCTACCGACGTTGGTCACGATGAAGGACACTTCACATGTGACCTTTCGAGGCTTTACCATGGAAGGCACGCAGGGTACCGCGGTGACCATCAGCGGAGGCCGTCAGAACCAAGTGGTTGGCTGCACGTTGCGCAACCTCGGGAGTTGGGCGGTTACAGCGTCGGGCGGCACCTCCCATTCGGTCATCGGGTGCGACATCTACGCGACCGGCGACGGCGGCATCTCGATGGACGGCGGAGACCGGAAGACACTGACCCCCGCGAATCATCTCGCAGAGAACAACCATATCCATCACTGGAGCAGATGGAATCGCATGTACCGGCCTGCAGTCATCATCAGTGGAGTCGGCAACCGAATCGCCCACAACCTGATCCACAATTCCCCCCACACGGCGATTGGCTTTGGTGGAAACGACAACGTGATTGAATTCAATGAGATTCACAGCGTCTGCCATGAGTCCAACGACGCGGGCGCCATCTACGCCGGCCGCAATTGGACGATGCGTGGCAACGTGCTGCGCCACAACTACCTCCACCATATCAACGGTTTTGAGGGGCGTGGCTGCGTGGGCATGTACCTGGACGATATGTTCTCCTCTGCCGATATGATCGGGAATGTCTACTATAAAGTCACACGAGCGGCCTTTATCGGTGGCGGTCGAGATTGCAGCATTGAGAACAACATCTTCGTGGACTGTAAACCGGCGGTCCACGTCGATGCCCGAGCGTTGGGCTGGGCGCACGCGGGTGCCGACGCGTGGATCAAGGAGGCGCAGGAAAGAGGCACGCTGCAAAGCATCGCTTACACGAAGCCTCCTTACAGTGAGCGTTACCCGCAACTGGTGACCATTTTGGACAACAACCCGAAAGCGCCAGTGGGCGACGTCATCGCCCGCAATATTTGCTGGGGCGGCAAATGGGACGAGATCGAAGGCAAGGCGCTGCCGCTGCTCAAGTTTGAGAACAACCTGATCGACGAAGACCCTCACTTCGTCGACGCGGCGAAGCTAAACTTTCAATTGAAGGACGATTCACCCGCCTACAAGTCAGGCTTCAAGCGCATTCCCATCGAGGAAATTGGTCTGTACAAGGACGACCGTCGCGCTTCGTGGCCGGTGACCCACGGCGTGCGTCCCATGGAGACGCCGCCAGCAGCAAAGCCGGTTGTTCGCAACGGCCCGGCGCCGGTGTTCAACGTGCCGCGGGCGGTTGTTCTGGCAAAGATTGATGGCGACCTGAAAGCGGAAGAATGGAACGGCATGGATGCGGCGAAGGCCATGGTCGTCGAACAGGGCATTGACGGTGGGAAGATCACACCGAGAACTCTCGCATGGCTGACTTGGGACGACGCCAATCTGTACGTCGGCATCGACAATGCGGTCACTCAATCCAAGCCACTGCAAACGGGACAGACATGGGGGCAGGACGATGCCGTGGAAGTCGCCTTCCGCAACCCAGGCGCCGGCAAGAACGCGCCGATTCTCATTCTCCGGGGTTTCACAAACGGGCATTGGGAAAGTAGCGACGAAGCCGGCGCGCCGGGGGCGATAGTGAAGCGCGTGGCTGAGGGAGTTGCTTACGCAGCGAAGATCGTCGACGCGGGCCGGTGGACAGCGGAGTGGAAAATTCCCTTCACTTCTTTGGGCGTCGATCCTACGAAGCAGACAAAGCTGGAATTTAACCTGAGTGTGCGCAAGACCGCAGAGCCAAACTGGCTGATGTGGCAGGGAACGGGAGCCTGGACCTGGGAAGTCGGCAACGCGGGGTTCATCACGTTGGTCAAGTGATGAGTGATAAATGTTGAGGGATGAGGGTCGAGCGGCAAATGATGAGTAGTGGGTCCGGTGCATCATTACTCTCGCAGCCCGTCGCCCAGAGCACTGACACCTGAAACCCGATACCTGAAACATCTGCATAAGGAGTAGACATGAACCTGAGACACGCGGTGGTTGCATTGGCTTTCTCTCTCTCCAGTCTGGCGGTGGTAAACGCTGAATCTCCGAAAGACTTCAAGTTCGTTCCCGCACGACTGTCCGTTCCGAGGGACGGCCTGGGAAACGTCTTCGCAAAGCTGCAGGCGGCGAACTCGGGCAGGTCGCAGCGGGAAATACGCATCGCCTATTTCGGGGGCAGCATCACCGCACAGGCGGGGTGGCGGGTCAAGACGCTGAAGTGGCTTCAAGAGAAATACCCGCAAGCAAACATCAGTGAGATCAATGCGGCGATCGGGGGAACCGGTTCTGGATTTGGGGTGTATCGCTTTTATCACGACGTGCTGCGGCACAAGCCGGATTTGATCTTCGTGGAATTCTCCGTCAATGACGGGGGGGCGCCTCCGGCGGATATCTGGCGCTCGATGGAAGGCATCATTCGCCAGACGTGGAAGATGGATCCGAGCATCGACATCTGTTACGTCTACACCTTCCGCGTGGGCTATGAGAAGGACCTCGACGAGGGAAATTGCCCGCAGGCCGCGTCGGCAGATGAGTTTCTTGCGGACTATTACGGCATTCCCTCCATCAACATGGCGATGCGCACCGCCGAACTGGCGCGGGAGAAAAAACTGCTGTACGTGCCGATGAAGGACGAGAAGGGGAACGCTCTGCCGACACCGGAGGGAACCATTCTGTTCTCGACGGACGGCGTTCACCCACTCGACGCCGGCCATACTATCTATACCCAGGTTATCACCGACGCGCTGGAACAGTGGGAGTCAACCCCGAAGCGGGAAGCGCACACGCTAAAGGTGCCGATGATGCCGGACAACTGGGAGAGCGCCAAGCTTGTGCCTTTGGAACCGTGGATGCTCTCCGCGGGATGGAAGAAACTCAGCCCGACGGAAGGCCTGGCGGCCTCATTCAACAAGCTGATGCCGGAGGTATGGGAAGCCACGAGACCTGGTGAGACAATTTCATTCAAGTTCAAGGGAACCGCGGTCAGCCTGTACGACCTCATGGGCCCCGACGGCGCTCAGGTGGTGTGTACGCTTGATGGCAAGACCGGTCTGCCGCGCCCGCGGTTCGACTGGTACTGTACTTACTGGCGCCCTGCCTCGGTCGGGGTCGGGCAGGGTCTCGACGACACGGTGCATACCGTGAGTGTCGAAATCCATCCCGACCAACCGGATCGCAGTCCGGTCACCAACCGTGTCAAAGACCAGCCCAACCACGATCCGAAGAAGTACGACGGCACGGTGTTGCGGGTGGGGTGGATTATGGTGATAGGGGATGTCGTGAGGGAGTGAAAACGGCGCTCACACGGAATCCTCCGCCCATCGCCGCCGCGCGGTATTGACGGGATAGCTGATGACGGGTATCGTTAGAGCAGTCGTAGCGAGGGAAGTGCGGACCGTCGTCGCTACGGACGAATGGACGAGCCGGTGCGATTTGTTGGTGTATTGGCGCCACCGGCTGTGATTTACTTTTTATCGTTGGCGCGACGCTGAGGAATTGCGGGAATGGAGAAGGTATACCTCGAAACCTCATTCATCAGCTTGCTTGTGGGGGATTCCAGCCGCGATCTGGTTGTCGCGGCCAACCAACAAGTCACGCGGGACTGGTGGCGACTGCGACGCTCACAGTTTCACTGTGTGATATCGTCTGAAGTGGTGCGGGAAGCCAGTCACGGGGACCCGGAACAAGCGCGAAAGAGGCTGGAAATCCTTCGCGACTTGACGATTCTCAAGGTGGCGCCTGAGTCGGACCAGTTTATGCTGGCACTTCTCGCCACGGGAGCGTTGCCGTCGCGTGCCCAGCCTGATGCCGCTCACCTCGCCATCGCCACTGTCGAGAAGGTGGACTACCTGCTCACATGGAATTGTCGGCATCTGGCAAACGCCCAGATATTGCGCCGGCTGGAGGCCGAGGCACTGCGCTTGGGCTGGAAGCTACCCAAAGTCTGCACGCCCCCGGAACTGATGGGAGATGATACGTATGAAACCGGACCCGATTATTGAGGAACTCTGGCAGATCAAGGACAGGCTGGCAATGGAGTCCGGTTATGACGCACGGCGCTTTATGGAGATGTTGCGCGTCTGGGAGGTGGAACACCCCCACCTTGGACCAGTCATGCACAGTCCTGAGACACTGGGACAACAGGCTGCCGCAAAGGTGCGCCAACACACGGAGTCCAGCGCATTCGTGTTGAGGGACAAGTCAGATTAGGACTACTCCTGAAACGACTCCATCGCTACCAGACCGACATTCGGGCCAATCCCACCGAGACCGTCGTGCCCCTTCCCCGCATACAGAGCCCCGCGAGGCTTCGATTACAAATCGCAGTCCGGTCACCAACCGTGTCAAAGACCAGCCCAACTACGACCCGAAGAAGTACGATGGCACCGTGTTGCGCGTCGGGTGGATTATGGTGATGGGGGACATGGTGAGGGAATAGTGAACGGGTGCATCCCGGCATTACGGCGCACTCGCGCTCAAATCCGTAGGATAAAGCTCCAGCTTTGTCAACCTCAAAGTTAATGCACCATCTCTGTCATCCCTCGAAGGGCGACAAAGCTGGAACTTTATCCTACGGGTACAGGTAATGGTGTACAAATCAGATACCCCCGTAATCACGGGACGCACCATCGTGAACCGCACCCCGCGTCGCGTCTTCAGTCAGCGAGTCAGGGCCACATCCCTGATTCTTGATGTTGGCAATGCAGCACCGTTGGAAGGATTTGACGTGTCGATGCCGAAAGGAATGACCAATGCCGACAGTGCGAATCAATCAGCACGCTGTACACAAGGGAATGCGAGACCGTCTCCAAGCTTACGAGAGAATTGAGGTTGCAGACATTTTCGGGGAAATCAATAATCAGGCTCCTTCCTCAATCCTGCGGGTGGCCCCGGCTCCCCTCGCTCCCGCTCCTCAATCAGGTCAGCGACAGCGACTGGCTCCACCAGAGATGATCCCTTGGCCGCAGTGAAGTGATGCGTGCCCCTGACTCTACGCCCGATTACTCCGTGCACTGCATCTGTGCGGCAATAGGCGAATCGAGACCCACTTGATTCGGTCTCTGGGCCTGTGAACTGCATCACGATCTTCATCTGCCGTGGGGTTTCGTTGCCACAATGCCGTAGTGGTAAGGGGGCAAGTCGATGTGTCGGGTTCTGACGCTAAACCCTACCGTCTCGGCCCATTTCTCACACTGTTCTGGTCTGGGGCGAATGTTCATGGACGGACCACGCGGCGTTTTGGGGTCATAGTTCCAGTGCATGATCCCAACCGTTCCGCCATCTCGCAGGATGCGGGATGCCTCAGAAAGAAGGTAGGTGGGTTTTTCCGCATGGAGAATGTTGTAGAGCATTACATAGTCAACGGACGCGTCCGGTAGCCCTGTTCCTTCCGTCACAAAATCGCGCAGATACAACCGGACGTTGTTGAGGTTGTGATGATGTGCTTTGTTCCTTGTTACGTCAATCATGTCTGGCTCAATATCGAATGCGTGGACGGTGCCTGTCACGATCTGGGCTGCCGGAATCGCAAACGTTCCATACCCACAGCCGAAGTCGACAATATCTGTCATATCTCGGCGCAAGCCGAGTGCTTGGAGTGTCTCGGTGGGGCTGAAGAATGTCTGCCACATCTCCTCGGCTGGCATTCCGCTTTCTCGTGTTTTCATTTTATTGTGGGTCGATCAGACGTCTCTTGACCGCGTTGAGCCTGTTGCGGAATTCTACTCGTCTCATCGACGGATGTCAAACCATCTCGGAAGGCTTCCCGATGGCTTGTGGTGTTCTTTGACACCAGTGCTCTCCAGTGGTATTGTTGGCCAGCTTAGCGTGTGCCGCAAGCGCGATTGTCGTCCGGGAGGAAAGTGCTATGAAGGTGTCCATTTGGATACTCATGGGGGTGATACTCATGGCTGCGAGCGTCCATGCAGTGGGTGTTGATGGCGACGCGGCGCGTTACTACGTTTCCACGCAGGGTGATGATCGGTGGTCGGGAAGGCTGCCTGAACCCAACAGCAAGCGCACCGATGGACCATTGGCCTCTCTGGAGAGAGCGCGGGATGCCGTGCGAGAGTTGAGGAAGAAGGGCGACTCGACCGGTCCGGTACGCGTACTGCTGCGCGAAGGTGTCTACCACCTACGGGACACGCTGGTTTTTGGCGTGGAGGATTCCGGGAGCGACACCGCGCCGGTCATCTACCAGTCCTATCCTGGAGAGCGGGCCTTCCTTAGCGGCGGGAGAGTGATTGGCGAATGGCGGAAGGTCCCGAACTCCAAACCGGAGCGATGGGAGACGGTGATTGACGACGTGAAGGGCGGGCAGTGGCACTTTCGGCAGTTGTTCGCGCAGCGGAAGGGGGAGCCGTTCTACTCGCGTCGTTTTCGTCCCTGCAAGGGGATGCTGGCGGTGGCGGACCTGACATGGTCGCCTCAGCGCAAGAGCGCTCCCCATCGCGCAGCACAGGACGACTTCGTGTTCTTCCCCGGCGACTTGAAGAACTGGGCGAACCTGGACGACGTGGAGGTGGTGGCCCTGCATTCGTGGAGCGCGTCCCGGCTGCGGATCGCAAATCCGGACATGCAAAAGAACATCGTCAAGTTCACGGCGATGCCCACCTTCCGCATCGGCAGTTGGTACAAGGATGAACGAAACCCATACTATGTCGAGAACGTGAAGGAAGAGCTGAAGCGACCCGGGCAGTGGTACCTGGACAGACCGACAGGAACTCTGATCTATCTTCCACTGCCGGGAGAAACGCTGCAGAATACAACCTTTGTCGCGCCGAAGCTGGAGCGGCTGATTGCCGTCAAAGGTGGACTTGATGGCCCCCGGTTCGTGCAGAATATTACGTTCGAGAGCATTGGCTTCCTGCACACCGAGTGGCCGCTTCCGCTGAATGGTTACGACACTTCCCAAGGCCAGCCGCAACTTTCTTCAGCGATCGAGGTGACCGCGGGGAAGCGCCTTCGGTTTGAACGTTGCATCGTTGCCAACACGGGCGCTTACGGGATTGGGCTGGGCGTCGGCAGCCAGGAGTGCTCGGTCGTCGGATGTCTCATGTACGACCTCGGCGGCGGCGGCGTGAAGGTCGGGGAAAGCTCGATGAACCGCAACTCAGTCTATCCGGTGCTTCCTACGGGTAACGTGGTCGAGAACAACACCATCACCGACACGGGTAGAATCCACTATTCGGCTAACAGCATCTGGTGCGGCGTGGTGAAGGGCACGCGCATCCGACACAACACCGTGAGGAACAATCCCTACACCGGGATCGCAGTGGGTTGGTGCTGGGATGACGGGCCATCTACCTGTGGAGAGAACCTGATCGAGCGCAACCACGTCCACCATATCATGCAACTGGTGCAGGACGGGGGCGCCATCTACACGTTGGGACGGCAACCGGGAACGGTCATCCGCGGCAACCTCCTCCACGACAGCGTGCCCAGCCAGTTCGCCTGCTCCCCCGGGCAGTGTGGGTTGTACTTCGACGAGGGCAGCACCGGCTTTCTGGTGGAAGACAATATTCAGTACAATGTTGCGTATACGCCAAGGGAAATCGTGCATAACAAGAACACCGCCAAGGACCATGACATTCGCACCAACTACTTGGGAGTATCGCCCGATGCCGCCAATTTCCCGCGCGAGGTTGCTTCCCGCGCGGGAGTGGAGTCAGCCTACCGGTGGGAACTGCTGGATCGCCTGCGTCTATTGCCCGATCCGGTTCACGCAATGCAGTGGCCCACGTTGCCGCCTCTCCCGAAAAGCTTTACTCTGGATTTCGAGGACGTTCCGGTGGGTTTTTGTCCGCGGCGGTTCGCTGCCAACGGGGTGAGCGGGAAGGCCTCCATTGGGGTTTCGGAGGACACCGCGAAGTTGGGGCGAAGAAGCCTGAAGTTTGTCGACCAGAAAGGACTGCCCAGAATCTTCTATCCCTATCTGAGCCGCATGGACATGGACGTCCGCGAGGGACCGGTGGAGTTTTCCTTCGATCTGAAACAGGACAAATCGCTCCCGGGGAGATTGTGGGTAGAACTGCGGGACTACTCAGACAAGGACGCTCCGGGATCCTACTACGCCGGACCTTCGGTCGGTTTCCTTGCCGATGGTCAGGTGATGATCGGCAAGGAGCGGCTGACCACAGCACCGGCAGGGGAGTGGTGTCGGGTACTTATACGGTTCTCCGTCGGGGCGGGCCAGCTCAAACAGTGGGAAATACAGGTCGCTCTGCCGGACGGCTCCACTGCAGAGCGCAAAGCGCCGTATCTGAAGCAGGAATTCGCCGCCTTCACCGGACTCATCTTCTCTGCCGACGCCGACGCGGAGGGCATGGTGTACGTGGACAACCTGTCTCTGAAAGTTGTGGAGTAGTTGTTGCTGTCGTAGCAGTGGTTGCCGCTGACTCCATCGACCTCCATGCGGTATCGCCCCCGCTTGATACGCGCGCTGGTCCTCCTCGTCCGAAGCCCTGTTTCGTGGCGTCTCCTTCGTTGACCAACCGCAGGTCTGATGGTAAGATATTGGCACACCGGCAGCAGGAGCGCTAACAAAGCAGTCACAGTTGCAGGTCACCAGGGAACGGCAGGTCGTCCTGCCGAGGGGAGTACGTGATGTTCCCGCAGTATGTAATGTCGAAGGATGTGAGCCGTTGGCGGAAGCCCTAAACTCAAGGCAGCAGAAAATACTGGGAGTGCTCGTTGAACGTTACGTTCTGGATGCGCAGCCGGTGAGTTCCCAGACCATATTGAGTGATTCAGGGCTGCGAGTGAGTTCGGCGACCATCCGTAACGAACTGGCTGCCCTTGAAGACCTCGGCTTCGTTCAGCAGCCTCATACGTCGGCTGGACGCATCCCAACAGACGCCGGCTATCGACAATATGTGAATGTATTGATGAAGCCGCGTTCTCTCCGGCGCTCCGATTCCAGTCGCATCCGCAGGGAATTGAGCCCTCTGTTTTCCGAATTGGAGGTTATATTGGACGAGGCGTGCCACCTGCTGTCGGATGTGACACGGTACACGTCGGTGGTGCTGGTGCCAACGGTCGACCATAACGCCATGCGGCACGTCCAGATGAACAATGTCAATCCCCACCGGATGTTGATCATGTTGATTAGCTCGTCGGGTCAGGTGAAGCACAAGCTGTACGAAACAACTTCTGCCTTGTCCCCTGACCGCCTGAATGCCGTCACCAGCTATTTGAACGCGAAGCTCCAGGGGAAAACGTTCAGCACCGTCAAAAAAATGAAGTTTGCTGACATCGATAATCCCCAGGATTTTCATGATCCTTTCCTCGAGACAGCCTTCGATTACATCCAGCAAACGATCCCGGACGATCCCAACGAGCGAATCATCGTTGAGGGGTTGGTCTACATTCTGCAGCATCCGGAGTTCTCGGACGTTGAGAAGGCCAGAGAGGTTGTGGAGGCGCTGGACGACCCGGGATCGGTGGCAAAGATGCTGGGCGCCAAGCTCGATTCTTCCGATCCGATGGTGATCATAGGTAACGAACACGAACTGGAGCCGATGCGTTCGTGTAGTTTCGTGGGGATGCCCTACAGAATCCAGGGAGAGGTGGTTGGGGGCGTGGGCGTGGTGGGCCCCACCCGGATGCAGTACGCGGACGCCCTGTCCGCCGTGGACTACCTTACGCGACGGCTTGAGAAGTGCGTGTCGATCCTTTCTTCGATGTAACGCCACAAAGGGGTAAGAAACATTGTCAAGCAGAAAGAATGATCCTCTCAGCGCCAACGATCAGCCCGGACTCTATGAGTCCGCAGAGACCGTTGTTGTAGAGATTGAGGAGGAGACTGTCAACGAGACAAATCCACCTGCGGAACAGAACGATGAACCAGCCATCGAGGACGTTTCTCCCGACCCGGTGGCGCTGTTGCAGGAAATCCAGCAGCTTCAAGCTGAAAAGAACGAGTTGAGAGATCGGGCGCTTCGCGCCCAGGCAGAGCTTGACAACTTCCGCAAGCGTAGTCGGCAGCAACAGATGGAGCAGCTTCAGTATGCCAACGAGCGGCTCATCGCAGATCTGCTTTCAGTGATTGACAACTTTGAGCGTGCCCTTAAGTCGGGTGGTGAGAACGGAGATATTGGGTCGTGGAAGGCGGGGGTTCAGATGATTGCGCGCCAGTTGGTGGAAGTACTGGAGCAGAGCGGTCTCAAACCAGTACGCGCGCATGGACAGCAGTTTGACCCAGCGTTGCACGAGGCGATTGGCAGCATTGTGACCCAGGTGGTTCCCGAAGGTCAGATCGTCGAGGAGCTACAGAAAGGTTACCTGTTGCATGATCGTCTCCTCCGTCCCTCGAAGGTCCACGTGGCCTCAGCCCCCTGCGCAGACGACAATGCCTGCCCCTCGGGAGGTTGACGTCAGTCGGACTCTTTGAGTCCGCGAAGAAGGAAGGTTTGTTTTTGCCGCGGACTCAAAGAGTCCGAATACACCCTATGAGAAACCCAACAGCCAAACGCGACTATTACGAAGTACTCGGCGTAACCCGAGACGCCCCGAAAGACGAAATCAAGAAGGCATACCGCACTCTCGCACGGAAGCACCATCCGGACATCAACCCGGACCGCAAGGAAGAAGCCGAGGAAGAGTTCAAGGAACTAAGCGAAGCCTACGCCATTCTCAGCGATGATGACAAGCGGGCCCGATACGACCGCTATGGGCACAACGCTCCGGGCGGATACGACTTCGATTTCTCCCGGGACTTTGGCGTGGGGTCGTTCAGCGACATCTTCGACGTCTTCTTTGGAGGGTCTGGGGATTCGCGGCCGCGCGACCGCGTCTACCGAGGGGATGACCTTCGATACGATCTTTCTCTCTCCTATGAGGAAGCATACACAGGTGTCGAGCATGAAGTCGAGATGACACGGTTCGAGACCTGTGATACGTGCGGAGGGTCGGGGGCCAAGCCTGGATCGTCTCCGGAGAAGTGCTCTTACTGCTCCGGACAGGGGCAGGTCCGAGAGTCGCGATCGACTTTTTTTGGGCACTTCCAGACGGTGACTCCGTGTCCGCGATGTCAGGGAGACGGACAAGTCATAGCGGATCCATGTCCGGAGTGTCACAGCGAAGGCCGGGCCAGCAAGAAACGCAAGCTATCGGTGGCAATTCCTGCCGGAGTTGACAGCGGCGCGCGCGTCCGCGTTCCCGGACAGGGCAACGATGGGCCCGGCGGAGGCCCGCCCGGGGACCTCTACATTTTCGTTCACCTGAAGTCTCATGACTTCTTCGAGCGTAGAAACGGAGATGTCTACTGCGAAGTGCCGATCACTTTTCCTCAGGCGTCCCTGGGAACCAGAATCCCAATCCCCACCTTGAATGGTAAGGAAGACCTTGAGGTTCCGGCGGGAACTCAAACGGGCACGGTCTTCCGGATTCGCGGCAAGGGGTTCCCGGACCCCCATGGCTACGGAAGGGGAGACCAGCACGCGGTCATCCGAGTCGTTACGCCAACCGACCTGAATGAGAAGCAGAAAGGCTTGCTCCGTGAGTTTGCCGAGACCCGCGGTGACAAGTTGCGTGGTCAGGAGAAGGGGTTCTTCGAGAAGATCAAAGACCTGCTGCAGGCATAGAAGCGGAAACAGACATCGTCGCGGACTCAGAGAGTCCGCTGCCATTCATGCAAACACTTCCTCAAAGCATATTGCGACACACTCTTAGCGCTCCAATTCCGTCTCCCCGAAGAATGAAGACGTGGTTGGGAGATTCCGCGCATCCGCTGGCCGACCTCAACACTCTCCGGGATGAAGGGGCCGAAGCGGTTCTGTTGCCCGTTGAGTCGAGCGGCGGGGACGCGTCTGAGAGTGGTCCTGATGTCTGCCTGGGAGTGAATTCACAGCGAGTCCACAAGATATGCCGTGCAGCCGAATCGGTGGCGGGGGCGGGATTGCAGTTGTGGCTGTGTCTGGATCATCGCGCCCTCGACAACCATCGGGCGCAGTTCGGCCTCTCCGGGAGGCTGCTGGCTACACAGGGCAACTCCCAGTCCCCGTTCCCCGATTACGCCGATCTGCGGTGTCAGACCGCTGATCGGAGGCTGGTGGACAGTATCATTGATGCCATCCCCGGAGCTGCCGGTTTTGTGCTGGGAGCGGCGATGGACCCCGCTGTTCTCGCTGTGGACAACCGGTTCTACTCACCGAAATTCCTTCGAGAGTTCCGCGATCGATTCCAATGCGATCTGCGCCAAGCCCTTACGCCCGAGACCGCAATCACTCGGAGAAACTACTATGCCGCTTGGAGCGATATGTTGTTCCGCCTGCAGAGCAGCGTCGCACGCGCCATCCGTTGCCGCCGTGGACCGCGTGTTCCCATCGTGTTTATGGATGGCAGCCACCCGACGCACGCGCCTGTCGATGTTTACCGACTGGCGCGCTCCACTGCCGATGGGATTATTGGTGACGGAAACCCTCCTGAAAATGTATCGCGGGCCGTGGCGCGTTCAGTGGCGAAGTACCTGCCGCGGAGACTGGGATGGACGGTGCAGCCGGACGGTTGGCTGGAGGCGATCCCACCCGAAGCGTCGGAGTCCGTGGATGTCGCTGTTGTCTGGAACTGGGGCGCAGAAGCTGCGCTGGACGCTACGCTGCGCGCCCGGTATCGTCGTTCTCTCGGTGCAGTTTGCAGGCTGCTGGACCGCGAATCCATTTCATACGATATTGTTCCCCCCGATGTCATCACCACTGCCGAAGAACCGACCGAAACGGGCGGCTTCCGTCGCCGGGAAGGTGAATACGGCTGTGTTCTGTACCCATACGGATGGATGCTCCGACCGATTGATTGGGAGATTCTAGAGTCGTTTGCTGATAGCGGGGGCAGACTCCTGTTTTACGGGGCGGGTCCTCAGGTCACCACTGATGGACGGTTAATTGCGGAGCAGTTTGGTAAGCTCATCGGGGCCACTACGGCACGGCTGGAGGCGCGGACCGCAATGGCGCCTGGGCACGAGTTTGTGATGAACGGGTGTCGGTATCCGGCGATCAACGGCGAGTGTCTCTTCTATCCGATGGCGACACAAGACGCGCTGGTAACAGCAGGGGACAGCGCGCTGGGTGTGCGCCGCCGGAACACTGTCTACCTGACGATGGATGCCCCGTTGTGTTGTCCGGACCTTTTCGTCCAAGTGATGAAGGAACTGCGCGTGGACAATGGTTGATACCCATGCCCACCTCGTGCACACCGACTTCGACGAAGACCGAGGCGAAGCGATTCGACGCGCGCGCGCAGCCGGAGTGAGCGGGATCATCAACGTGGGTTTCGATATCGCATCGAGCCGCCGTGCGGTGGAGCAAGCGGAGCGGTATCCTGGAGTATTTGCCGCGGTGGGAATCCACCCCCACGACGCCGCGACCTGGTGCGACGACTCGTCTCGAGAACTGGAGAAACTGGCCGTGAAGATCTCTGTCGTGGCGCTGGGGGAGACCGGTCTGGACTACCACTACGAGTTTTCTACGCGCTTGGAGCAGATGACCGTTTTTCGGGCTCACGTCCGCATGGCTCGGGTCACGGGATTGCCGCTGATCATTCACAACCGTGAGGCGGACGACGACACACTGCAGATACTTCAGGATGAAGCGGACGGGGAGGTTGAGGGAGTCTTCCACTGCTTTACCAGTGATCGCGTTTTTGCCCATCGGTGTCTGGATGTGGGTTTCTACCTTGGGTTCACGGGGATCGTCACATTCACCAAGTCCAGCGAACTACGGGAGATTGTGTCCGGTGTTCCAATGGAACGTCTGCTCATCGAGACCGACTGCCCCTACCTGTCTCCGCAAGGAAGTAGAGGACAACGCAACGAACCCTCTCGCGTGGTGGAAGTGGCGCGAACTATCGCGGAGGTCCGGTCCAGCAGCGTGGAGGAAGTGAAAGAGGTGACAACCGGAAACGCTTTGCGGCTCTTCCCGAAAATGCAGCCGAAGGAGTCACACCTCCCGTAGCTTGGCGGCGCTGCCAGCGTTCAGTGCCGGACCCACTTGCGGATCACCACGGTGGTCCCGCGACCGATCTCGGTATCCACCTCAAATTCATCGACGAGGACGCGTGCCGTCGACATCCCGAAACGGGAGTGTCCGTTGCCCGCACTCCCGTCGTTGAGGACCTCATCCACATTCTCGATTCCCGGGCCCCGGTCGCGGAAAGTGAACTCAATCCCTTTGGTTGCATCACGATCGATGCGGGCGCCCCACATCTCGCCGCCGTCGGCAAACCGAACGACGTTGGCAGCGAGTTCTGACACGGCCGCGGCGATGCGTGACTGGTCGACAGGCTCAAATCCAATTTCCTCAGCGAAGTATCGTGCTTCGGTTCTGGCCATAACAACGTCTGGGTTGTCCCGGATGGCAATCGAGATTTCTATGCGCGAATCCAATCGGTAACCTCCACCTGCTCTTCCTTGAATGTTGCTGTAGTGATGGGTCGCTCGGCGTTCTGCTATGGACTGCGTTCCCGGCTGAGTTGATCGCGGGGAGGAACTTGGGACCTTAACTTTCTGGCTCCTGTCTGCCCGTCCTCACAATTTCATCGATGTTCTTGATCTTGGTAATTTTCCCGGACAGTTTGCAGTGGAACAGATAGTCACCGGACTCGTTGAAGTCGGAGTGTGGGAGGATAATGCGACTAACTCGCTTACGGCAACAGTTGCACATGGGCTTGAGTTCGTAAATTTCTTCCTCGGAGATGTTCATCGGTCTCCTCGCTCAATTGGTTTCTGGGTGCAAAAAGGATTGCCAGCCATTGGCTCCATCAAGCGCCATTTTGTAGATGCAGCGAATTATAACCATTTCTGGTTGAGAAGTCAAAAGCGCAATTGACTGTAGATCATAGATGCTGCATTGTCAATACCAGAGCATTCGGGTACAATTGCCGCGTGCAGTTATTGCACAGAGCGGTGCTATCGCTTCGATCAGGGAAACAAAATGGGAAAGCCTTTCTTTCTTGGTGGGCAGGCGGTGATTGAGGGAGTGATGATACGCAGTCCGAACTACGTATCGGTCGCGGTTCGGCGCGCCTCTGGAGAGATTGTTGTCCGCCGCGAGCCCGTCCGGTCCCTGTTGTCACGCCACAAGGCATTGGATCGCCCTTTGATTCGAGGCATTTTTGCCCTTATCGAGGCGATGATTCTCGGGATGCGTTCCCTGAATTTCTCCGCCGAGGTCGCGATGTCAGACGTCGGTGAGAAGGATTACGGGGATCTGACAAAGGATAGAGCGCGAGGCCGGCGCAGGAAGAACCCCCGACAACCATGTGAGGGCGAACCCATTCTTACCAGCGGCGCGATTGCCTTGACCATGATCGCCGCGTTTGCATTCGGCTTGGTGCTGTTTGTGGTCGTCCCCAACTTTTTTACGGATCTCATTCAACCGATCCAGGATAGACCGATCCTGCAAAACTTCGCGGAAGGGATCGTTCGCCTGGGAATGTTTATCGCTTACGTCGTCGTCATAGGATTTATGAAGGATATCCGGCGGGTCTTCCAGTACCATGGGGCCGAGCACAAGGTCGTGTGGGCGGTTGAGGAAGGGAGACCGCTCGACGTTGCCGTCGCGCGGGGTTATTCCACGGCTCATCCCCGGTGCGGTACGAACTTCATCTTCATCGTGTTGGTCGTGAGCATCATCGGGTTCACGTTTCTGGGGTGGGATGAGCGCCTCGTCCTGCGCGTTTTGTCTCGCATCGCGTTGTTGCCGGTGATTGCAGGTGTGTCCTATGAGTTCGTTCGGTTTGTCGCGGGTCGCTGCAATACCTGGTGGGGGAGGATCCTTTTGTTCCCCGGCCTTTCCCTGCAGCGATTAACTACCCGGCGTCCCGATGACAGCCAGATTGAGGTGGCCATTAAGGCCATGGAAGCCGTGCTGAACCTGGAAGAGGAGCCTGAGGTGGAGTTGACCGCCGTGGTCAGTCCTGAACCGGTTCCCGCAGGATAACTCCCGCGGACTCGGAGAGTCCCACGAGTCTGCACGCGCCCATCCCGGTTGATTGTACCGATCCTTGCGGACTCATAGAGTCCGAGCGGACTCACAGAGTCCGACCGCACAGGAGAGAATGCAAGCGTGATTGATAGACTTGAGCAACTGGAGAATCAGTTCAGCAATCTGACGGAACGCATGAGTGATCCCGAGGTCGCGGGAAATCACCTCAGCTTCCAAGCGGTGGCAAAAGAACGCGCCCGCCTGGAACCGATGGTTGCTGCGTATCGTGAATACAAGTCCGTGTTAGAGGAACTCCATGCGACCCAGGAACTTCAGCGGGATGACCGCGATCCCGAGTTGCGTGAACTCGCCGGACTGGAGACCGCAAGCCTGGCGGCGGAGTTGGGCAAGCTGGAGTCCCGGTTGCGGATGCTCTTGCTGCCGACGGACCCCAATGATGAGAAAAATGTCATTATGGAAATTCGCGCCGGAACAGGGGGGGAGGAGGCAGGGCTTTTCGCCGCTGACCTGCTGAGGATGTATTCACGCTTCACGGAACGTCAACATTGGCAGATCGAGTTGCTGAGCCACAACATGACGGGGATGGGAGGGACGAAGGAAGCGGTTGTGCTGATTAAGGGACACGGGGCCTACAGTCGGTTGAAATACGAAAGTGGCTCGCATCGCGTCCAGCGAGTTCCTGTCACGGAGACGAGTGGGAGAATTCACACCTCGGTTGCAACCGTAGCAGTCTTGCCCGAAGCCGAGTCCGTCGAGGTGCAGATTGATCCCGGTGACCTCGAGATGGATACCTTTCGAGCCTCCGGCGCCGGCGGACAGCACGTTCAGAAGAACGAGACCGCGGTGCGGATAACTCACACGCCGACGGGGATCGTTGTCGCCTGCCAGAATGAACGATCACAACTCCAAAACAGGGAGCAGGCCATCCGTATCCTCCGCGCAAAGCTGCTGGAGCTCCGCCAGCAAGAACAGCAGGACGAGATCGCTCAGGACCGCAAACAGCAGGTTGGCAGCGGTGATCGAAGCGAGAAGATTCGCACTTACAATTTCCCCCAGAATCGTGTGACCGACCATCGAGTCAGCTTTACCCTCTATTCGCTGGACTCCTTTATGGAAGGGGAGATTGACCAGGTGCTCGACGTGCTCCAGTCTCACGACCGGGAGCTGATGTTGCAGACACAACAGTCTTGACTTTTCGCGCTGAGGAACTGCCAATCCATGACCATTCGCGAGATTGCAGGGCAGGCCACTGACGCGCTGCGTCGGTCGGGGGTTGCCAGCCCAATACTGGATGCTGAGATCCTTGTTTGTCATGCTGCAAGTATTGGACGTGTGTGCCTCCTGACCCACCCCGAAATGGAGTTGACAGAGGGATTGGCGTCGAGAATTTGGGAGGCGGTGCAGCTTCGGACGCTCCGGGTTCCGGTTCCCTACATCACGGGATTTAGGGAGTTCATGGGGTTGAGTTTCGCGGTGACTCCGGCCACGCTCATCCCCCGCCCGGAAACGGAGTCTCTGGTGGAAACAGCGCTGCGCTTCGCCCACTGCCGACGGAAGGCGCGACGCGCCGGCGGGATACGCTTGCTGGATGTGGGGACAGGGAGCGGCGCGATTGGCTTGAGTTTGGCGCACGATCTCCCGGACGCCACGGTGGTGGCGACGGACATTTCCGCAAACGCGTTGCGCGTGGCCCGGCGAAACGCACAGCGACTGGGGGTCATCGATCGAGTCGGTTTTGTCTGTGGAGACCTGCTGCGTCCCTTGCGTCGCTCCACGCGCGAGGCGACGGGTTGTTTTGATGTCATTGCGGCTAACCTCCCTTACGTGCGCTCGGATGAGTTCGTGACGCTCCAGGCGGAGGTTCGGGATCACGAACCGCGAGCGGCACTGGACGGAGGCGCCGATGGACTTGATCTCTATCGGGCGTTGATACCTCAGGCGTCGGGGTTGCTCGTGGACGACGGATTGCTTGTCGTCGAGGTTGGCATCGGACAGAGCCACGTTGTGAAAGACATGTTCCACCGCGCAGAACTCACGACAGTGGAGGTCGTCAAGGACCTCGCAGGGATCGACCGGGTTGTCGCCGGGAACCAACCGGGGCCGAACGGTTGAGGGAGACGGGGATGGCGACCATCATCGCACTGCGACCTCCGCGCGACGGGCCTTGGGATGACGCGTTCCGTCAGGAATATCTGCAGTCCGTTCTTGCTCCCGCTGTGGAAGCCATTGCTGTTGGTGGCGTTGTCATCGTCCCCACGGAAACGGTCTATGGCATGGCGGCGAATGCCTTGGACGAGGTGGCAGCCAACCGGATCTTTTCAGCCAAGGGTAGAGCCTCCGACGTTCCGCTGCCGGTGCAGGTTGCCAGTGTGGACGATGTGTGTCGTTATGTGATTGGTCTCGATGATCGCGCGGAGCGTCTGATGCGGCGCCTGATGCCGGGTCCGCTGACACTGGTGTTGAGGAAATCTGACGTGATTCCAGATGTCGTCACGGCGGGGAACCCGACGCTGGGAATCCGCATTCCAGATCATCGTGTAACATTGGAGTTCCTCCATTTGTGCGGGGGACCGCTGATCATGTCCAGCGCCAACCGTTCGGGAGAACCGCCTGTGAGGACGGGAGCACAGGCGCGCAGGCTGTTTGGTGAAGTGGTTGACGTCATCATCGACGGCGATCCTCACAGTGAGTTCGGGTGTCGAGAACCCGCGGTGTCCACGGTCGTCGACTTGACGCGCACCCCTCCGGTAGTCCTGCGTGAGGGGTCGGTACCCATGAATACGTTGCGGGAGTTTCTGCCAGACTTGGTTGAGATGAGCGAATGCGGGAAGCCGACCTCATTCTCACCATGACCATGGCGCACGCGGAGCAACTGTGATGGCGGGGACGGGAGTGTATACCGCGCGTGTGCCGATGAGATCAGCGTCTCAGTATTGGCGGGTGCATCCCGAAATTACGGAGATTGCCGTAGGATAAAGCTGGAGCTTTATCCTACGGCGACAAAGTCGATGTATCCGCTTTTGCGTAATTTCGGGATGCACCCGTATTGGCTTTGCTCAACGTCATCGACCCTTGAGAGGTATAGACCATGACCGCAACAGGCAGAAGACGGTCGTCGCTGCTGTACGCAGGGCTTGCCCTGCTCGTTACCGCAAGCACCACCGGTTGCTCTCGGTTGGTGGACGCCCAAGCGCGCTTTTTTGCCGCGTCGCACTATAACCGAGCAGTGGAGGCGTACATCCAACATCGACACGCAGCCGCCCAGCGAGAGCTGCGGAAGTCACTGCGGTTTGATCCCTCTCACCCCGAGGCGAATCTGCTGCTGGCGCAACTATACCTGAGGGATGAGAAATATGCAGAGGCCAGCGAGTGCCTTCGGCGTGCACGGAAACACGTTGCCGAAGATAGTCCAGACGTCCTGTTCACGCTGGCTGACCTCTATGATCGCGCCGGCAAGTATGCGGAGGCGGAAGCAACATACAGGAAAGCGTACCGAGGTAACCCAACCAATCCCGTGGCGCAGAACAACCTGGGTTATTTTCTTGCGAATCGCGACCGCAAGCTGGATGAGGCGCTGGAACTCATCCGGTCGGCCGTGAAGTCCCGTCCGCATGACGGGTCGTTTGTGGACAGTCTTGGTTGGGTGCAGTATCGCAGGGGAAGCCTTGATGAAGCCAGTAAGCTCCTCTCCCGCGCGAAGGAACTCGATCCCGATACCGCAGAAATCCACTACCATCTCGGCATTGTGTACCGAGACCTCAACAGAGCAGATGATGCAAGGACCGAGTTTCTGCACGCCTTCGACCGCGACCCAGACTTCCAGCTGGCCCGTGACGAATTGCGGAAACTGGGGGAAGATCCACGGAACCCGCACGGGAAGCGTAACGAGACAACCACTGAACCACGCTGAAATACACTGGAGACGCTAAGGGCGTTCCTGCGCCGATCCTCCGGCGTCATCCTGTCATCCGCGTAGGCTCGCCCACCCCCATTGCCCCCACTCTTCAGACGGCGTTCCGGATGTGTTCCACCGTCCGCGTGAGTCCCTCGACGAGGCTTACTTGAGGCTCCCAGCCGACGAGTTCCTTTGCCTTGCTGGCATTGAGGACGCTTGCTGCGAGTTCGCCCGCCCGGGGAGGCGCAGACATGGCGTCGTTCGGGAAGTTGGTGATGTTCTTGAGGTGAGCGAGAAGTGCGTTGACGGAAGTCTGGATGCCTGTCCCCACGTTGATGATCTCGCCTGCTGTTCGGTCTCCGCACATCATGCTCATTCTGACAACATCTCCAACAAAAACGTAGTCTCGCGTCTGCTCGCCCGACCCAAAAACGGTTGGAGTCTCGCCTTTCAGCATCCGGTTGACGAAGATGGAGATGACCCCCGCCTCGCCCAGAGGGTCCTGTCGTGGGCCGTAGACGTTCCCATAGCGCAAAATCGTGTAGTCGAGTCCAAAGTTGTATCGGTACAGATACAGGTACGTCTCCACAGCAAACTTCGCCGCGCCGTAGTGGGAAATGGGGTGTACCGGGTGGCGTTCGTCGATGGGTAGATATTGGGGGTCGCCGTAGATGGCGCCACCGGTCGATGCGAAGAGGACGTGTCGGACGTCGTACCGCCTGCACTGCTCCAGGAGATTTAGCGCACCGATAATGTTGATGTTGGCGTCTTCCATCGGGTGTTCCAGCGAGTACCGGACGTCGATTTGAGCAGCGTGGTGGTTTACCCATTCGGGCTGCTCTCGCGCGAACACGTCCTCCAAAGCCGCTTCACGCAGATCGACCTCGTAGAACCTGGCCTTGGGGTTGATGTTTTGCTTGCGACCCGTGCGGAGATTGTCGACAATCACGACATCGTCTCCACGCTCGATGTAGGCGTCGACAATATGGGAAGCGATAAAACCCGCGCCTCCTGTAACAAGTACTTTCATTTCAGTAATCCTTTCGTTTGGTGTGGTGCGATGGTCAATGGTTAGAGCGTAAGCTCAAGTGCCTCAGCCGCTTCGGGGATCTACGCGGCCTCTTCCCCGCAACCGTCATTCCTCATCCTCGTTGCGGTTGGGTTTCTGGACCAGGCAGATGATGGATACTCCAAAGGGGATGGAGGCGCGAGGGATCAGCCGCGCCTCCATCTTCAGATATGCCACCAGCAATCGGTTCACGGGAGCGGGAAGACTGACCAAGGCTGTCTTAGGCTCCACGCGACGCGGACGGAGTCTCTGAAGCCATCGGAAGAGATAGACCGGAGCGAGGACTGCTGAGATGGCATGGGACATCCTCAAAACCCGGAACCCCGCTTTTTGTGCTTTATCCCGCAATTCCTTTGACCGGTAGCGTCGTTTGTGGTGCAGCGCCTCGTCGTGCTCGCTCCACAGAGTCGGGTAGGCTGGAACGGTGATGAGCGCTTTTCCCCCCGGCTTAAGTACACGGTGGACTTCGCAGAGCGCTCTGTTGTCGTCTTCCGTGTGCTCGAGGACGTCGAGAAGGGTAACCAGGTCGAACCGATCGCTTCTCAGAGGAAGATAATCTCCTTCGGAGAGCGCCAGATTACAGCTATGGCGCCGCCGGCAGAAGGTTAACGCAACAAGGGATATGTCGACCCCGACAACCGCTCCAAACTTCTCAAGGGTACGGATGTTACCGCCTGATCCGCAGCCGACATCCAGCACGAGAGCCGCGGGCGGTAGCTGACCTCTCTGGAGAAGGAGCTTGTCGATAATGCACCGTCGCCCCACAAACCACCAATAGTGCTCCTCCAGTTGGAACATGCGGCGGTATTCGTCAGGATTCAGAGTCGGGCTCCTTTCCCCAGTCTCCGTAGGTGCGGGCAAACTCAATGACATCTTTCAGGTAGAAACGGCGGTGATTGCCGGTCCGTCGGAAGTGGGGGAGGATTCCGCTGTTGGTGTAACGTCGAATCGTGGTGGCGCAAACGTCCAGCACCAGGGCAGTTTCATGGAGGGAAAGCTCCGGATTAACGATCCGCTGCAACAGTGCAGCGAGATCGTCGTTTTCCGCCTCGATCTGCGAGGGCAGCTCCCCCGGAGAAAAGGTTGTCATGAGCAGGTGCAGACACGGTGTGCTCTTGATGCGCGGAGACTGAATGGGCTTATCGGCCCGGGACGCGAGACGATGCTCCTTGGAAGCGGACTCCGGTCTCGGTTTGGGGCGCGGTTCGCCGACGCCCTCCTCGCCCAGGATGGCGTTGACGGCTGGTAAGCTCTCCGGTTTCCCGGCCCCGCTACCGTTGAAGGCGGGTGATCGATTGCCTCGGGCTAAATCCCACGACTCCGGACGGCGCCTGGGTTTTTCCAGACCGATGCGTTGAGCAGCGCGACTCGGTTCTTGAGCCGCAGACGTGACAGAGGAGCTGTCTACGTCTGTTACTGCTGCCCCAGCGGCCTCTTCGCGAACAGTCTTTTGGTCGACGTACTTGATCCATTCACGCAGGTCCTTTGTTGCCACGATAATTCCTCCCTTCGTTCCTATTGGCGTAGTGACTCGCTCGACGCGATTCAGACTCCGTTGGAGATCCCCGACCTGATCATCGGCGTTGTCTCTCGTCACTCTGATTCTACACGATTAGCATGGCATCTCCAAAACTATAGAATCGGTAGCCGTTGTCAACGGCGTGACGGTAGGCGCTCAATATGGAATCGCGTCCCGCGAACGCGCTCACCAGAATCAGCAGAGATGTTCGCGGTAGGTGGAAGTTGGTGACCAGTGCATCTGCAAAGCGGAAGCGGTAGCCCGGCGTGATGTAGACTGATGTCCATCCGCTGGTTGCCGTCGGCGCTCCCCCGTTGTCGGGACAGCTCTCGAGAGCGCGGAGCACTGTCGTTCCAACGGCGACGATGCGTCCCCCGCCCCGGCGTGCGTCCCGCATTTGCCAGGCGGCGGCTTCGGGGACTGCGAAATGTTCCTCGTGCATCACATGGTCTTCAATCCGTTCCGTCTTCACCGGACGAAACGTCCCGAGCCCCACATGGAGAGTGATCTGAGCAATGTCTACCCCCAGTGCTTTCACTTGAGCGAGCAGCCCTTCGGTGAAATGAAAACCGGCTGTGGGCGCAGCAACGGAGCCGGTTTCAGTGGCGTACACTGTCTGATAAAGTTCATCATCCGTGATGCTCGACTTGATGTAGGGAGGAAGAGGCACCTCCCCGATTTCCCCGAGCTTCCGGGCGAACGACGCGCGGGCGAAATTGGGTGTCACGGTGAAATCAAAAACGCGTCCCCCGAAATCTGTCCTCCCGGCGATACGCGCCCGTAAGCTGTCCTTGCCGAAGGAAACGACCGCTCCTTCCTTCGCCTTCCTTCCCGGCTTCACGAGCGCCTCCCACACCCCCTCGTCGCGTTCTTTCAGCAGGAGAACATCGATGGCGCCACCGGTGTCCGCTCGGTTCCCGCTGAGTTTGGCGCGGAACACTTTCGTGTTGTTCAGCACCAGTATGTCCCCTGGACGAAGGAAATGCAGGATGTCGCGGAACACGCAGTCGGTCAGTTCGCAGGAGGTCCTGCCGACTACCAGCAGTCGAGAATGGTCTCGCGGGCGGATCGGGTGCTGCGCGATCCGATCCGGTGGGAGTTCATAATCAAAAAGTGCTGCGTCCAAGATGACGTCCGTCTAATGCTTCCTGACGATGACCGACAGTAGCAGTGAAAGAATAATGCTGACGAGAAGGCAGGTAGTGATCGGGAGGTAGAAGATGATGCCTCCCCTGTGAAGCGAGATGTCTCCGGGGAGTGGTCGTCCCCCAGTGAATCTTCCCGAGACGACAAGGATCGCTCCGAATGCAGCAAAGGCAATACCCAATCCAATCAACCACTTGCCCACGTGGGTCAGGTCCATGGCAGTGATCCAATCATGACGATGCTTCTCTCTCAACCTCGGTCAGAAGATGAATCACTTCCGGATTGATGCGACTTCCGCGATGCCTCGTACTCGGTAACAAACTCGCTGAGCAGGAGAGACGCCTTCTCCTGCAGCGCAGGATCGTTGGTCTCCACAAACGCGACCAATGCCACCATGGATTGATTGATGAGTTGGTATGACAGAGACCTCTGGAGGTGCGTTTTCAGTTGACCGACAGGAGGATCGATCCTCTCCATGACCAGGGCAAGGCGCTCGGCTTCCTGGGTGTGCTTCTGAACTCGCCGGAGCAGTGCCTCCGGGGTCAGCTTGTCATCGGCGTACTCATTGAGATCCGATCGGGTCTGGAGGTAGATCTCCCGTGCGTGTCCATCTGTTAACCGAAGGACGCCGGTATACTGGGTCGGAGTGAAAGGGTGGGGCAGGGATGAGCGGAGTTGCAGCGACTGGTGCAATGCTTTGATGCCCCCCGCGTAATCTTCAGTTCCGAGGAGACTCGTGGCCAGCGATTGCCACGCTTCCGCATCTTGGGGGAGCAATGTGGTTACCTGCGCGAAACAGGACGCGGCCTTCTCATAATTTTCAGACTTCAGGAGTTGGTCAGCATACTCGCGTTTGATATCTGGGTTGCCGGGATCGAGTTCTGCCGCGCTCGCGAAATCGAGGAGGGCCTTGTCAAATTCCTCCTTTGCCTGAGCCGCTCGACGGTCGGACTCATGGAAGGTCATCAAGGAAAGGTGCGCTTGTGCCATCAGCCGATGCACTCTCGCATCCTCCTTTCCCAATGCCACCGCTCGCTGGGCGGTTTCCAGCGCCATGGATGCCTGCCCGCGCAGAAAGTAGGCATTGGCAAGCTTGTACAAGGCTTCCGCGTTTTTTGGCGCAACATAGACCGCACGCTTGTATTCGAGCACAGCGTAGTCGACATGATCCTCACGGAGGTAGAGGTCCCCGGCTGCAACGTAGAGAGTGGCGTTTCGGGGAGAAGTGGCCGTGAGCTGCGCGAGTCTCCGGAGTGACCCGTCGATGTCGTCGGACGCGACTAGAGACGCGATGTCGGGAGTTCCTGCGGGGGGTTCTTCCGTGGCGAGGCTTGGCGTCGGTGTGAGCGTCGGGACGCGGGTTGGCGCTCTAAGGATTTGAGGTCGTTTGCGTACTTCCTCAAGGATCAGTGCGGAGGCGATGTCGTAAACCGTGCGCCGCTCCGCCGGTTTGGCATACTTGGCTTCATAGCGTGAGGCGCGCGCGTCGACGGTGAATGATTCCGACTCCTTCCCGTTGAAAAGAGAACCGGAAAGGAGCAGCCCGAGCACGATGTCTTCGTAACTGCTGACCTTATCCACCTGCACAAAGAGTCCGGCAACACCCTCGGTAACACCGATGATGTCCTGAAGTTCCCGAAGACCATTCACGCGCGCAACCTGGTCGGTGTCCAGCACGCCCTGGTCTGTCAGGTACCTCAGCTTATCCTTTTCTCTGGGAAGAAACACAGGGATGGAGGAGCGCAGCGCCTGCAGACGCGCCGACAGGGCCGTCTCGAGGGATGAGCGAATTGTCTCGTCCTCTGACCCCTCCTGCGAGGCGCAGTAGACGAGCAACCTGGGAGCCTCTTCCGCCTGGGTTCCACGCGAGGGGGCTGCCGGAAGCAGCGATGTTGCCAGCAGCGCCGTTGGCAAAAGAAGAAGAGAAGATGAGCGCATCACTGTGCGATTGTGCATGGGCATTCCATCAGGTCTGTCAGATTGCTACCGCAAGTTCTCGTTGCAGAATTGAATGGCCTTCTCGCAATAGCGAATTCCTTCGTCAGCGTCCCGTACGCGAGTCTTGGTCGCTTTCTGCTTGCGGTATTCTGTGAGTGCTTTCTGGAACTCCTGTTTCGCTTCGCCATACCGGGATTGATGCCGATACTGCATGCCCTTGAACTGGTACTTCAGTCCATCGAATTCTATCGCGCCTCCGGCGCTGGTCCCGGAATGGGGGGCGCCGCCGTCCTCATCAACAGGTGTTGCGCTCGTAACGCGGTAGGTCAGACGTGTTTCTTTCGGTGGCGCATTCACCGCTGGTCTCGCCTTCTCCATATCCTCCACGGGCGAGAACGGGACGGATTGGGGCGTGGCCGCCGGGGTCTTTTCCGTCGTTGTTGGTTGCGCCCTGCGTTCGGCCACAAAGGGAGTAGGGACCGGAGGAATGCTTGTTCGACTGTTCCGGGCATTGGCATTGGAGACACGCACTGTGCTGCGTGGAGCTGAGCTATGGCCGCGATCGGGTGATGGTGGCGTTGCGGATGGCGACGGCGGCGTTGCCTGCGGCGGAGGGCTTGCCGGGTTGGCAGCGATGGCTGTTTCCCGTGGGGTTTTCAGTTGCTGGATCCGTCCCAGCCAGTACTCCGCGTTTGAGTCCTGCGGCGATAGCATCAGCGCTTGTCGGAAGCTCTGCTCTGCCTTCTCGAGATCCCCATCGATGAAGGATTTTCGCCCTCGCTCCATGAGGGACTTGACTCCGGCCTCCGTCGAGACCTCGGCGGTCGCCGGGTCGGAGGCACGAGACGGGGAAATGGCGTAGTTGATGAGCAGCATGAACATGACGCTGACAATCACCGTAGCCACGATGGGCATCGCGCGCACGTAGGGGGATTGCAGCCACTCGTTCTCACGTAAGAAATCGAGAAGCGATCCCAGTGGATGGCTCGTCGGTTGCCGTTCGCCCCGGTAGGTGCGCAGAAGGGGTTTCATCTCTCCCTTGAGTCGATGCAGGTTCTCGCGGTCCACCGTACTTTCGGGATTGAGGTTGAGAACCGCCTCATATTGCCTGATCGCTTTCTCTTTCTCTCCCTGCCGCTCATAGAGCAGCGCGAGGAACGAGTGCCCGGAAACGCTGTCGGGGTTCTCTTCGAGAGCCTCCCGGCAGGCCATGATGGCGCCGACGTTATCACCCTTCTCGCTCAGGTCGAAGGAGCGGTCGAGAATCCGTTGCACCTTCACGTCGTCAAAGACATGCACGGGAGCTGGTTCGGCTTCAGGCGTGCCGTAGAGTTCTTCGGCAAGCGCCGTCGCGGCGCCCGGAAGGTCGAGACGCGCGCCACAGTGCCGACAGAAATGGCTATTCATCGAATTGCGGTTTCCACATTTGTTACAGAACATGTTGAATTCCTTCTTTGTCGATCCGTAGACAAGGGATTGAATAATGCCCCACGTTGCCCCCTCACCCTCGAACCCAAAGGGTTCGAGGGTGAGGGGGTGTTTTTACCTGTAATGAGTATAACTACTCCCGCACCGAAGTTCAACATCGTGCGTACATTTCTGTACGGAAGGTGCATCCCCTGCGCAGAACGCCGGAGAACTGAATGATCGGACGCTGACCCCGCCGCGGATGTTCCTGGAATCCTTGGGAGACGCGGTGCTGGCGTAACCGTTCAGGTGTCGACAGGAATGCCCCCCGTGTGAAACGGAGGGGGGTTGCGCTCAACTGAACGGTTACGTAAGTAGGTCGTCAAAAATACTGTCCCTGCTGAAACGAAGACGGACATACCCGATTGATTCGGTAATCCCCCCGAACTTGTTTCAGGGGATGGTTAGGACCACGCTCACGGAGGGAGGCGACAGACAGAATCCCCCCGAACTTGTTTCGGGGGATGGTTAGGACCACGCTCACGGCGGGAGGCGACAGACAGAATCCCCCCAAACTTGTTTCGGGGGAAGGTT
>Ga0210056_1000274_pt1 | contig 39917 bp, 34 predicted proteins | sample CryGeyCG2014_080_2_FD_183965 | JGI IMG/M metagenome (GOLD analysis project Ga0210056, IMG submission 183965) | Groundwater microbial communities from aquifer - Crystal Geyser CG07_land_8/20/14_0.80 (SPAdes) (version 2) | ecosystem: Environmental > Aquatic > Deep subsurface > Groundwater | place...
AAGCAGATCGCGGCGCCGACCTTGCCGATGTCGGTGTCGAACGCTGGGGCCTCGGTGCCAGGGACGACGCCCATCTCCATCTCGCCGATGGTCGGTTGGTACTTGTGGTACTTGCCGATCACCTGGCCGTCGCGGCCGATGAAGCACGCCGTATTGAAGAGCTTGTCGCCATCGCGCTCCAGGATCGGGAAGCAGACGTGCATCCTGTGCTTGGCGGCAAGCTCGGCGGCGCAGTCGAACAGCGGCCCGGGGATGGTGTCGGCGTTGTCGGGCCACTGCTGGGACGGGAAGCCGCCCATGTTGAACGTCTCAGGGAGGGCGACCAAGTCGGGTTTCGCCTGTGCAGCCAACTCCAGGTCGGCCGCCAGCTTGTCGCGCAGGCGCTCCTTGTAGTTGTCGCCAGTTGGGACGCCCTGGAAGGCAATTGTTGAGACGCGGATGAGCTTGGACATGGATGGTCTCCTTGGCAGGAAGTTAGGCGTCAGCCGGTTAGTGAACACTGCGCCGCGGGAAGGGCGACCGGCTGACGCCTAACTTCCCGGAGGGAGGTGTTCAGTACTTCCCGTACCCCCGCGCCACCTCGACCATCTTGTGGATGTTCGCGTCGGGCGTATCGCGGCCGCACTGGTCGCCGGTGGACAGGATGAAGCCGCCACCTTCGCCGGCGTCGTCGATGGCCTGCTTGCAGGCGGTCTCGACGTCGGCCGGAGTGCCGCGCAACATGACGTTGGTCGTGTGGAGGTTTCCCATGAGGCTGACTTGGGCGCCGAATTCCCGCTTGAGCTGCCGCAGGTCGCAGTCGCCCATGGGCGGGACTTCGAGGGGGTTGATACTGGTCAGGTCGCTTTCTTGGGCCGAGATCTTGACGAGGTCGTATTCGGGGCCGCAGCAGTGGATCTGGCTGGGGATTCCAGCCTCCTTGCAGATCGCCGTGGTCTCCTTGAGGGTGGGCAACGCCAACTGCCGGAAGATCGGCTCGGGGTTGCTGATCATGAAGCCGGAGATGCCGATGAGCACAAAGTCGATTTCGAGCTTGACCAGTTCCTGGGTCCGCCGGACGATGGCGGCGTGGGCTTGCTTGCAGCGCTGGACGACGCGGTCGCGGGCATCGTAGTACTCGTAGACTGACTCTGGCTGAAGCCCCAGGCCCGGCAAGCCAACAGCGACTCCGACCACGCCGTCTTCACCCATCTGCTTGCGCGCCGCTTCAAGCGCCTGCAGGCCGGTGAACTGTGTGCGCGGCTCTACGTCTTCCCAGTCGGACGGATCGCCTTCGGGCAAGCCCACTTTGGCCAGCGGCACGCCATGGGTGGGTGGGTCGGCCCGGTAGTACACGGTGCAGTGGCCGGCCCACTGGCGGCGGCCCTCCACCGTTGCGTAGTGCCGCGTGTAGATTCGCTCCGCAGTTTGCGCGACGAGGGCTTCCCGCCACTGAGGCCGGCCGGCCGCTTCCTGCCGCTCGTACTCCAACTCGACGGGCATCGCCGGCTGCCAACCGTCGAAGCCGAAGTGCTTGACCGTGTCGCCGTACGCCTGCCACAGCGGCGGGTCTTGGTACAGGTAGATGTCCCAAAACGGCTTCCCCGTGAGCCGGCACGGGATCATGTTGGAGGTGTCGGGCGCTACGGGGACACAGTCGGGCTGACCGTCGTTCATTGCGGTCAGCATTCGTTGTCTTGGGGTCACGTACTGTCCTCCTGGGGGGGCGGGCGGCTGTACTCAGCCGGCTTCGTCAAGTTCCCGGTGCAGCACCGCAGTCAACACTGCGGCTCGGGTGGATCGGTCTCTCCGCGCCAGACCCGCTTCAGCGCCAACGCTGCTGGTTTGGGGTCTCCGTGGAAGTCGAGAATGGACGTGTTGGCGGCGCAGGGATAACAGTCGTGCCCGCACCAGAGCAGGACACCGCCGCAGCGAGGGAATCGCGACTTGCAGGCGGCGACTGCGAAGGACAGTGCCCGCGCTTGCCGCTCCTGGCTCCAGTCCACATACTCCTCGAGTGTCTCCGGCGGACGGCCGCGTTCCACCGCGAATTGGTCGGACTCGATCCACCAAGTGCTGTTGCGGCGCCACAGCGGATTGTGCGCGGAAACGGGCAGCACGTCGAGGTCGCCGGCGTACTGCCGGATGATCTCCGCTGAACAGGTGCCGGGGGCACCGGTCTCGGCCCTGAAGAGCGCGTCATCGCGGCTGAAGTAGTCTTCCCATTGGGTCAGGTCGTCCCACGGTTTCCAGGGCCCGTGCACATTCCAGTGCAGCCCCTTGCCGAAGTCCGCCGCGTCGGCGTTGAACCGGGGCCCGGTGGCGGTGCTTGGCAGAAACCGGCGCAGCGGATCCCGCTCGCGGACGACCTGCGCCAGTCTTGCGATCAGCGGGTGCGACAGATCGACCGGCACTGATCGCCCGTCTTCGTCGAGGCGCATCAGCTCGTTGCCGCCACACCAGAGCAGCAGGCAGGGGTGGTGCTGGCGGCGAGCGATGTAGGACTCGAGGATCTTGGCCATCTCCTGGGTGGACTTGTCGTCGTCGGGAGGGAAGTTGTCCACCCCCGAAGAGGAGAGCGGCGCGTCCTGCCACACGAGAATCCCCAGTTCATCGCACTGCTCGTAGAACCACTCCTTCTCCAGGTAGCCGCAGCCGTTGACGCGCAGTGTGTTGACGCCCAGGTCCCGGTAGGTGGTCAACTGGCGGACGTAGTCCGCTGGGGTCAGGTCGGCGTAGTTGGGCAACAGCGGCGGGAAGTTCACGCCCTGCAGGAAGACGGGCCGGCCGTTGACAACGCACAACCACGGATCGGCACCGGCCGGCGCGGCTTCGCACGGCTGCCACTCGATGCGCCGGAAGCCGACAGTGCGCGCCGCGGTGTCGTGTTCTATCCTCCTTGTGTCTACGACGGTGCAGAGGACTTCGTAAAGCGGCTGTTCCCCCTCCAGGTTCGGCCACCAGCGCTCAACCGGGAGCCCTTCCCAGAAAAGTCCCTGTTCGTTGAACTCCTGGACCGACAGCTCCTGCTCGCGGACCTCGCCGTGCCGGCCGATCAGCGCGACCCGGACGAACTCGCTGTCGCCGCCACTCACGCTGCCGTTCGCCCAAAGGCGGCCGCCGTTCTCGTCGATGTCCGTGGTGACGCCGAACCGGTCGACCTGCCGGCCGTCGGTCACCGCGATCAGGGCGGTATCCCAGATCCCGAGCTGAACCAAGCGGGGGATCCAGTCCCAGGTGTAGTTGAAGCGGGGCTTCCACTCGCGGACGCGCGACGTGTAGCCGAACTGCCCCAGCCAGCGGGGCGGCAGGTCGAAGACGATCCGCAGCGTGTTGCCCTCTGCCAGCAGGTGCGGTGTCAGGTCGAAGACATGGGGCACGTGCGTCCCGCAGAACTGCCCCACCTCGTTGCCGTTGAGCCAGACGCTCCCGCTGTAATCGAGTCCCTGGCAACTCAGCCGGTGCGTTCGCCCGGGCTGGATCCACTTGTCCGGCAGTGCCGTCTCGTAGATCCAGTGGCGATGCTCAACCCACTCGCAGAGTCGGCTGTTGAGCCCCTCGTTCCAGTCCGGCAGCAGACCGGCGTCGCGGAGAGCGCCTTGCACCGAGCCGGGCACTTTGGCCGGAATCGGGGCGAGGTCGGCATCGGGGGTCACGCCCACCTCCATCGTCTTGAGCAGACGCCAAAGGTCCGGCGTCCAGCCGGAGAGGGTCCACTTGAGGTGGGCGAGGTTGTGCCTGATCTTCATGGTCACACGTCCATACGCGTCGCGCGGTGCCCTCGCGGACTGGCCCCGTCACTTGCCCTCGACGACGACTGCCCCGGCCGGCTTCTTCGAGAAGTCCAGGTAGTCCCTCAGCTTGAGATGGACATACGGCCGCCGGTAGGCGCACTCTTCCTGCTGGGCGTACGCTACCCACAACTCGAGATGGGTGCCGTCGTAGACTGCGTCGAGCAGGTTGCCGCCGAGGCTGCCGACGCTCTTGGAGAGCTGGATCACTGCGTCGGCGTCGTAGTGTCCGTAGTACTTGTTCAGGTGCGCCCAGGCGAGGGGGTCGCGACCTTCGCAGTTGTAGACGACGTTCTCCAGGACGTTGGGGGCCACCTCATCCTGGGGGTCGTTATCCGGCCAGATCACCAAGTCGGGCGCGTGCGCCAGCATCTTCACGGCGCGCTTGTTCTTCCCGTCTCCAATGAGGTAGTGGTACTTCTTGATCCGCTTCGCGCCCTTGATCATGGCGACCGCTTCGTCCAAGTTGTGCGCGTCGTAGAGCAGGTCGCGAAACAGCGTCGTGAAGTGGATGCCGTTGAGGTCGTACGGGTAGTCGCGGCTGGGCGAGTCGCCCATTTCGGTCAGCGTAATGCCCTCGGCGTTCATGCCGGTGTTGGCGCCGAGGTAGCCGGCAAAGGTGACGTTGACGTGGGGTACGCCCTGGTCGGGGAGGTAGACCACCAGCGCCGGGTAGTCCTGCAGCCCGGCTTCCGTGATGTAGTCCAGGTTCCGGAACTGGTAGAACGTGCCGTCGCGCGTTGCCTTGCCCCACAGCGCCACCCCGCTGCACGCGTACTCCGAGACAACCGGGATCATGTGGACGCGGCGCACGAGGTCAAAGGGCAGCCCTGCGCCCTCGGCAAGGCCGTGGAGTTCCTCGACGAACCGCTTGCTGGTGTGCGGCGCAATCGCCTTCCACGCAGCGTCGAGGTGCTCAGCGCTGTACTTCTGCCGGTCTCCCAATGTCGCCAGGCCCATGAACCGGCTCATCAGGGCTGTCGCTTCCGGCTTCATCAACTGCCCGAAGGTGCGACCCATCTCGTACGGCGTGCCCGTGACCACCACGACGGGGATCTCATCGTCGCCGGTGCCCACCGAAGTGCGGTAGCCGTCGGCAGCGGCCCCGCCGACAAGCCAGGCTGTCAGCCCGATCAACGGCAGGAGCTGGTAGGCGGTGAGTCGGTACTTCATCGAGGTATCCTCCTGACTGCGCAGGTGAGGGCGCTTGTCGGCGCAGGGCGTGTTGTCCACGGGTCCAGAGCATCGTATCCCATCACGACCGAAACACAAAGGCCGACGTCACCGGAACAGCTTCGAATCCGGCGCGGGATCAAGGAAGAGACCGCCGCTGCACCGGTAGTACTCCTCGCCCAACGCGAACACGCCCTCGTCCGCCTGTACCCAGGGGGCGCCCGCGAACGGCAGTGCGGCCAGCATCTGCGGCCACGTCGCGTAGGTTTCGGGCCCGTTGGATTCCATGATCCCGCACTTCACGCCGGGGAACGCAGGCAGCCGGGCGGCGACGTTCTTGTTCCACTCCACCAATAGTGGCACGCAGGCATTGTCGGCGACAGATGCCGGCACGTCGGCTTCGGCAGCCGCCAAGGCCATCCGGAGTGCGACGGAGAGCGTCTTTCCAGCCGGCTTCAGCGCCACCGCGGTGTAGCCCTGGTCCACCCTCGTCTGCAGGTCTGCCACCGTGTGCAGACTCTCGTCGGCCGCCAACCGGGCAGGGACCTCGTGGACGTCGAGCCGCAGCACCTCGGAGAACGGCTCCTCGATAATGAGAATGCGATCAGCCATGCCGCGGCGCTCAGCATGATCCAGCAAACGCAGCAACGTGTCCTTGCGGGCGTAGCGGCCGTTGGCGTCGAGGTAATAGAGGATGCTGCCCAAGTCCGTCAGCGGCGTCTCGAAGGTGCGGGCAACGTCGTGGATTCTGGCGAGCCACTCCTTGTCCTTCGCCAGCATCTCTTCTTCGTCGCCTGCCTGACCAAGCTTGATCTTGAGCACGAACGCACCGTGTTCGAGAAGGCTCCGCACTTCCTCCAACGGCATGGTGTAGCTGACCGTCGGCACGAGCCCCAGGCGTTCCTGGCGCGCCGATAGGACTGGGCGGTAGGCTGCGGGGAGTAGCTGGTCGAAGGAGTCGATTCGCTGCTGCTTCGCATGAAGCAGCCACGCGGCGTTGTCCACCGCCACGAGCGCGTTCAGGGCGAAGGTGGGTCGCAGAGCGGGATTCTGGGTGGCGCGCTTGCCGTCGCCATGCACCGCCGAAAACAGCGCGTCGAGCATGGCAGGCGGCTCGGCAAAGTCCTGCCCCCTTGCCAGTTGCAGCGCGTTCTCGAGCATCGCTCCCTGCAGCAGATTGCCCCCTGTCTCCGTGTGCGCGGAGAACACGTCTTCGTCGGACCACAGCACCGCCAAGCCGCCGACACCGACGGCCTCGTTCCCCGCTGGATCTCTCAGCCGCACGGCCATGTTCCACTTCTCGTGAAACGCTGAGCCCTTGAACCCAAACGGGCGTGCGAATGGTTCGCGCTGGATTTCGAGGTCGACTGCGTCGATTCTCATGGGGACGCTGCTTGCCTTCCATCGTTGGTGGTCCGACCAAAGTGCCCGCCGAGCCGGTGCCAGTAGCGCGCACCATGTCTCCCCCCGCGTGCTCCCGAGAGGGAGGTTTGGCTGACCGTCAGAAGGTCCCCCGAGCACCTGTCTGGATCGCGCAGGCCGAAGTCAGTCAGCATCTTCGCAGTCTGCGCTTGTTCAGTTCGGCCAACGCGGACGCCGGACCCGTTACGCGCAGCCCGTCAGTTCCGAACCTCTCCCAATCGCCTTGATCGTAGGTGCAGACAGAAAGAACGCCGGCAACCAGCGCTGTGGCTGCGTGTCGGGCGTCGTGGATGCGCCTGGCTGTCAGACGGTGCGTCGCCGCCAACGCCAGTGTTCAAAGAGCTGCGTCGGCCCCGGCCTCGATCACGCGGATGGCCGACGGCGGCTCGATAAGGCGACGAACTGCCTCGGCGGCTACGGCGGGGTCCTGAGGCGGCTCGGCGCCCTCCCCGGTAAAAGCGCCGTACACCTCGCTCAGAATGCCCGCGGTAGTGCACACACGGAACTCGCCTTGTCGAGCCGCCTCCACCAGCGGCCGCGCCTCGCCATGCCTGGGGTCGTCGGCGAGTAGCGCGCCGATGAAGAGCCCGGCGTCGAACAGCGTCCATCCCACCCATTCAGGCGTAAAGGGCATCTTTCCAGCCTCGGGGAACACTCCCCTCCAATACGGGCAACGGCTTGGGGCCTGCGGCTGGCGTGAGGGTCACCGACTCTCCGTCGCTCACGCGCACCGTTAGCGTGTCCCCCTGCTGCAGTTCCCGGACGTTCAGGGTTCGTTGAGCCCTAGCGATCACCCAGACTGCTCGGGGCTTGGGCGGATCGCGTCGAACCGTTCGCCGCCGAACACTGCTATGAATGACCGCGATGGTAGCACACTCCCCAACTCAGGGCTCGGCAGATACGGGGATCATGGCCAATCCGACTGATCAGCAGACAGGAGTGTCCCCGTCATGACCGCTCGCCTACCCCTTCGTGCAGTGTGCCTCGGCGCCGGTGGCTTCAACCACGCCAACCACGCGCCGGTACTGAAGCGCCTCGCAGAGGGGGACGCCCCTCGGCTTTCCCTCGAAGCCATCTGCGATCTGGACAGAGCGCGTGCAGAGCGCTTCCAGCAGGAGTTTGGGTTCCGGCAAGTGTACACGGACCTGGCCCGGATGATGGAGGAGACCCGGCCGGAGGTTGTCTACTCCCTCGTCCAGCCCACTGCCACTGCGGGCGTCGTGTCGCAGGTGCTGCCCCTCGGGCTGCCTGTGTTCACTGAGAAGCCCCCGGGCGTCACCGTCGAGGAGGCGAACCCTCTGGCAGAGCTGGCGGAGACGCACGGCAATCTCACGTACGTCGCCTTCAACCGCCGGCAGATGCCGGTGCTGCGCTGGTTGAAGCAGTGGCTGACCGACCACGCGCCGGTCCGCTACGTCCGCGGCGAGATGCTGCGGAACAGACGTCGCGAACCTGAATTCGGGATCGGCACGGCAATCCACGCGCTGGACGCCCTGCGATTCCTCTGTGGCGACGTGGCGGGCGTGGGGGTCCGCGCGCAGCCCTACGGCGACGGCGGGTGTGCGGACTACTTCGTCAACCTGCGCTTCGTTGGCGGCCTGATCGCGGACCTGCAGGTGGTCGTGGATTGCGGAATGCTCCGCGAGAGCTACCACGCCTTCTCCGAGCGCGCCGGCGCTGCCGCTGTCCTCGGGGCTGGTTACTCGAGCCCGTGGTTGCAGCCGGGGCTTGCCACGCACGCGGACGCCGGTGAGCCGGCCTTCACGCCGGTGCCCACGGACCACCACGAGGCGGGCGGCTTCCTTGGGGAGCACGTCGCCTTCTTGAACGCGGTCGACTCCGGCGAGCAGCCCGACTGCTGCCTGCAGGACGCGGCGAAGTCGGTGGCCCTGGCGACGGAAGTGCACGCCGCCTTCCGGGAGCTTGGCGGCCGGTCGTACTGACCGTCAGCCCGGCAGGGACAGCAGAGACGACAAGGACGGCAAGGACTTCGCGGGGCTACACGAATGCCGACCGCTTACGCGAGCACGGGCCCGAAGGCGATCCCGGAGCGCAATAAGTCCGGAACTACCCTCGGGGCGGGGTGTCGCGCAGTTCCACCTTCGGCGGAGTGGCGTACTCTGCGAATGCCTGCGCCACGTTCGCTTCCGCGGTCGTCCCACTGTGGAGCCACACGCGGTAGCGGAGCGTTAGCGACTCGCCTGCCTTGAGGGTGTAGCCGCCTGGGCCCGCCTCGGCTTTGCTGAATGCGCGCAGACCGAATGGGTTGGCGGCAAAGAGACCGTAGGTGCGGACGTGCCAGTGCGTCGGGTGGCGGAAGTTCGTGGGCGCGTCCATGACCGCGATTCCCACGGTGTCGCCGGCCACTGGACCGTAGTAGTCGCACCACTCTGCTCGCTTGCCCCAAGCAGCACCGTCTTTGTCGCCGTTGGCGTTCTCGATATGCCCTTGCCCGCCGCCACCGACGTTCATGGTCTGCGCCATGCGGAAGCCGAACGTCCCTTCTTTGGTGTCACCGAACGAAACGTCGCCCTCCGTGGCGCGAAGGGTGAGGGTGAAGTCCACCAGCTCGCCGTTGGTCGTGTTGTAGACGCGCAGCTCGCGAACGTCCTCGCAGACCTTCTTGTCGTCGCTGCCGATCCAGTCGTTGCGCGCCCGGATTCGGCCGAACACCGGGCCGCTCTCGAGTGCCTCGAACTCCCGGTGGACCTCGCGCGCCTGCTTGCCGCCCTCCGTCCAGAAGCGTTGTCCGTTCACGTCATCGTGGGTGAACCAGAAGGCGGAGCGGTGGTGCATGTGGTCTGTCGACTCGCCCGCCACCTTCTCCATCGGGTAGCTACGCGTCAGCGGTTTCCCGGTGGGGCCGATCAGGGGATAGCAGTACGGCTTGGGCGTGTCGGCGAACACGTAGCGGGTAAGTAGTTGCCCGCCGACGGTAACCTCCACGGACGTGTCGCCCTTGGTGACCGCGACAGCGGACTGGGTCGCGGCGCTGCGGTCGCCGGCAAACGAAAGCCGGTAGGTGCGCGCCGCGCCGCGCTTGAGGTCTCTCTCGATCCACCAGAGCACGGCGTGGCCGTCCGCTTTGGTGAGTTGGCAGGGGACTGTCTGTTTGGTTTGGGCGTCGGTCAGCAGCGGTATTCCGGCGGCGTCTGCCGGCAGGGCTCCGGAGACCGGGGTCTCGCGTACGTCCTGGTTCCCCGCGGTCACGGTGATTGTGCGCGCTTGAGCCGGCCGGGCGGCGGGCGCGGCAAGCAGGGGGGCTGTGACGGCAAGCGCCGCGAGGGCGAAGCACTTGGTCAGACTGACCATGGGGGACCTCCTGGGTGCAAATGGCAGGCTGTGCGGTAGCCCAGACTTCACTGTGGGCGCGCCACGCCCTCGGGGTACATCGTCAGCGTCCAGTCGCCGACGAGGCTCCAGAAGTACGCCTTCTTTCGGCGGATGCCTTCGTCGAGCGTGGTCAGCGCGGCGTCTGCCGACTCGAGCTCGAAGTACCGCCGCCAGGCGTCGCCCCAGTTGCCGCCGTCGGCCAGCGTCTGGCAGAATTCCCGCGGCTCATCGTTGAACACTTTGGCGCGGGCGAGGGAGACCAGCCCCTTCAGGTACAGCAGGTGGCATTCGGCGCCCTGCCAGAAGGCGTACTGCGGGTCGTTGAACGGCTTCGTCATGGCGCCACCGGGCGAGATGCTATCGCAACCGGTGAGCAGGAACATGTTGGCGCAATCGGGGAGCGCGCCGTTTTCGTAGAGGGTGCGGTCGACGGCGAAGTCCAGCTTGCCGCTGGTGTCCGCCAAGCTGGGAATGAGTTGGTTGCCCTTCTTCTGCCAGTTCCAGACCGTGCCGCCGACTTCCGGGTGCAACGCGTCGAGATCGTCGGTATTGGCGAGGGTGGCTCCCCAAGGGTCGCTGTGGGCCTTCAACGCCCGCAGCAGCGCCGGGCGCTTCAACCAGCGGACGCACTCCAGCAGGTCGGTATTGGCGCCGGCGACATCGTAGCCGGGCTCGGCGAACGTCGCCCACTCGGGGAACGCCCGTTTCATCTCGGCCAGCGAAGACCCCCATTCGGTGGTGAGGGACGCCGGCCGGCGGTCCGCGTTGAAGGCGCCCGTTCGATAGCGGTGGTTCCGCTCGAAGTACTCGGCCAGGAGTTGCCGTTCCAGCTTGGCGTCGGGGATCCAGAAGCTACGCTGGGGGGGGGTCTTGTCGTTGCTCTCGAAGGTCAGCGTCTGCGGCTTGCCGGTGTCATCGAGGAGCCCGTGGCCGGGGGCATCGACGATGGCCGGATCCGGGTTCACTGCCGCATTGCGGGCGTTGACCCGGGCAACGGCGATATCCGGTCGCGCCAGCGGATTGGTCAGTGTCAGGTCCGCGGTGGAGCACTCCTTGTTGCGCTCGCCGAGGCAGGTGAACTTCCGCTTCCCGTCGCCGGCGGGCTCTTCCTTCCATGCGCCATCGTCGAGGAAGAAGAAGTCCTCGAAGGCGTCGGTGCCTTCCTCGAAGTCGGCCGTGACTCCACCTGCCTGCTCGGCGCCGTCGGGAAAGGCAGCGATGACGTAGGGCAGCGCCTCGCGCGCCTCGTGGTAGCAGTCCTCCCAGCGGCCGTCCAAGTCGGACAGGACCAACTCCGACCGCATGGCAATCGGCTCTGCGCGTGTCCGCCAGTAGTCGAGCGGTTGCTCGAACTTCCGCTCGTTCGGCTTGCCCTGGTTCAACGTAGTCGGCTGGTGGAGGCGCCAGAAGTACTGCCGGACCAGCAGCGCGTCGGGGAAGTTGCCCACCAGCACGGCGCCGCGGAATCCCGGCATGCGTTGCTGAACCTGGCGGAAGAACTCGCGAATCGCCAGCACCGTGCGCCCGTCCTGGTGCGCCTCGCCAGCGTACACGGCCAGGGACAGCAGCAGAACGTCCGGTCCCGCCGCGGCCAAGTCGGCCACGTACTGCGTCAGCGCCGGTCGCAGGTCGGCGCCCTCCGGAAGCGGCGAAAGCAGCCGCTCTTCGACCAGCACCAGCACCAGCCCGTCACCACCGCCGGCGCGCTCGCCCGGGAAGTCGGCGCCCTCCGCCACGCGTTGCAGTCGCTCGATCTCGACGCGCCCGTCGCCGTTCGGGTCGTAGCCGGTGAGGTGCAGGCAGAGCTCGGCCACGGCGTCGCGAGAGCGCGCGAAGTCTGCGGAGCAAGCGCGAGGCACCACAAGACAGGCAACCGTCAGTGCCAAAGCAGTCAGGCAGGATGCCGGTCGGGCCATAGGTCGGTGCCTTTCTGTCAGCAGTTGCGCCGGGCAGAGCCATCGGACTGATCGGACGGCTCAGACGGATCGGTCTGGAGAGAGACCGGGGCCGGCCGGCGACTCACGCGGCCTCCTCGCTGGCTTCCAGCTTCTTTTCCGGCTCCTTGAAGAACAGGAGGAACGCGATGGCACAGGCCACGGTCAGGGCGCAGGGAACCAGGAACACGCCCGTCCAGTTCACTGAGTCGGGGTCGCGGAAGTGCTTCATGATGAGCCCGGTGAACTGGGTGCCAAGGAAGTTGCCGATGCCCAGGGTCACCAGGGCGAGCAGGCTTTGAGCCGAGGCGCGGATATCGGGTGGAGCGACTTTGTCGACGTAGATCTGAGACACCACGAAGAAGAAGGTGTAGCCGATGCCGTGCAGCGTGAGGGAGGCGATGACGGGCCCCACGCCGAGGGCGTGTCCGAACGCGAAGACGACGTACCGCAGCGGCCAGGCGATGACGCCGATGGCGAGACACCGGCGGATGCCGATCTTCGGGAGCAGGAGCGGCAGGAACAGCGCCATGGCGACGATCTCGGCCACCTGGGCCACAGCCATCGTTGCCGAGACATTCGCGCCTTGCACCCCCAGGCTCATCAGGAACTCGGGCGTGGGCAGATAGTAGAACTGAAGCTCGGTTGTCACGACGAAGGCGATGAGCATGAACGCCAGGAAGTTGCGGTCTTTCAGCAACTCAAAGGCGCGCCGAAACGCCAGCGGGTCGGCGCCCTCCTGCTGCGGCGGCGTGTGGGGAAGCAGGAAGCAGAAGCCGCCCATGGCCAGCGAGACGACGCCGGTGAGCATCAGGCAATCGAACATGCGCTCTACGGGGAACTCACCACCGACTGCAAGTCGCCGCCAGAGCGTGAGGCCGAGCCCGGCGACGATCCACCCGATGGTGCCCCACACGCGGACCCAGCCGAACTCCCGCTCGCTGGCCCCCTTCAGGTGGTGGAATGCCAGCGAGTTGGTGAGCGCCAGCGTCGGGGCGTATAGCAGAGCGTAGAGGGCCATGAGCAGCATCATGGAGGCGAATTCGTGCTGCTTGGCGCAGCCCAGCATCACCGCGCCGCCCGCCAAGTGGAGCACGCCCAGGAAGACCTGTGTCGGCACCCACCGGTCGGCGATTTGCCCCCCGGTCCAGGGCGAGAGGATGCACGCCAGCCACAGCGCCGCGAAGATCCACGACGCCTGCACATCGGTGAAGTGCAAGCCCTGCGTGAGGTACGGGTACAGCACCGGCGCCCACGCCCCCCAAATGGCGTACTGCAAGAACATCATCACGCTGAGTCGAATTCGTAGGCTCCAAGACATGGCGGGTACCTCCGGTGAGTGGGAGCTATGGGACCTATGGGACCTATGAGTCCTATGCAATCAGGGCTGCAGGACTACTTTCCCGGTCTCGCCGGCGGCGAACTTGGCGAATGCCTCGCCAGCTTCCGACAGCGGGAAGTGGTGGGTAATCAGCTTCTCCGCCCAGAGCCCACGGGAGTGCAGGTCTACCATCTCGTAGAACTCGTAGAAGTGGAAGAACCAGGCGCCGCGCAGCGTGATGTCTCGCCGGATCAGGTCGGCGCCAATGTTGACGGGCACGTCGCCCTGCTCTCCGCATGCCATGACCGTGCCGGCATTCCCGGCCAGTTGCAGCGCCAGCTTGACGGTCTCGGGCTTGCCCACTGCCTCGACGCACTTGGCGGCCAGCATCCCGTGGGTGAGGTCGCGGACGGCCGCAACGGGATCGGTCTCCGCGGAGTTGATCACGTGGTTCGCGCCCAGTTCTGTCGCCAGGGCCAGCCGCGGCTCGAGCACGTCAATGGCGATCACCTCGGCGCCGTAGAAGTTCTGCACCAGGATGTTCCCCAGCCCGATGGGGCCGCAGCCGATCACGACCACCACTTCGCCGCCGCGGGTCTGGAGGTACTTGCCCACGTGGTAGGGCACGCCGAGCCCGTCGCCCGAGAGCAGGACGCCGACGTCGTCGGGGACTCCCTCAGGAAGGGGAAGGCAGGTGTGCTCGGGCACGGCCACCAACTCGGCGTGCGTCCCGCCGATGCCCACCTTGTCGGGGCAAAAGGTGTACTTCCCTTGGGCGCACCAGCGGCATTTTCCGCAGCCATGGACTGCGTGCAGCCCAACGCGCTCACCGGGCTGGAACCGGTGGCAACCGTTTGCCTCAACAACCTCGCCCGCGGCCTCGTGTCCGGCGTTGAACTCCCTTTCGCCTTCCGCTCGGTAGCCCTTCAGCTCGCTGCCGCACAGCCCGGAAGCCGTGATTCGCACCAGCACCTGGCCTTTAGCCGGAACGGGGTCCGGGAACTCCCTGACGGTTACCTGAGAACTGCCGAGCATTTGCACTCCAAGCATGGATGTCTCCTTAGGTAGCTGCGGCTCCCGCGCTGGGCATCGCAGTTCTGAGCTGAGCCAAGTCTATGCCGCCGAGAGGCAGGCGGCCGCTCTGGCACACGAACGCCAACAGCCCACAATTCGGCAGGAACGCGGCCGAACCTGCGCGCGACAGAAATACCAAGGATGGCGGCAACAGCCTTGCGCCACCTATCGTTGGGCAAGTGACCACTGAGGGTCATCGATCCGTCAACTCCCGCACACGACGGGAGTTCAGACAACTCCAAGAAGGCGCTGCTGTGAGTGTTGCCACTCTGCTAATTGGGCTCGGCAAAGGCGGGAGCGCGCTGATGCCCTACCTGTTGTCCAACGAAGACTTCGACCTGGTGGCCGTCTGCGACTCAAGCGAGGAAGCCGGCGGCGGCGCCTTGGCGCGGATGTCGCAGCTCCCCTACCTACTACCAGGACGCTGTCGAGGCACGTACCGCGATCCAGCCGCAACGGGTCATCGATGCCAGCGGCGACCCGTCGCTCCCCGACATGCTCTATGAGGTGCGCCCGCCCGGCACCTCCGTGATGACCGGCGAAGCTTCGAAGATCCTCTGGGAGATGCTCTCCGTTCTGGAAGAGAAGCGGCGCGTCGAGATCCGCTATGGGCGGGTGCTCTCAGACATGAACAGCCCGCTGGCCGTCATCCAAGATCCCGGCGTCCGCATTCGCTTCGTCAACGCGGCGTTCCTGAAGCTGTTCGGCTTCACGGCTGAGCAGGTACTCGGCAAGCCCTACGGCGAGCTACTTGACGAGGAATACCGCCAACGCGACCTCGGGTACTGCCACGCGCGCATCACCGGCAAGACGGCGCCCGAGGAGTACGAGACGCGCCTGCGACAGGCCGACGGTTCGTTCCGGGAAGTCATCATCCGCGCGCGCCCCAGCGACTGGGATGGCCGCCCCGCGAGCTTGGCCATGATCAACGACGTGTCTGAGCTGCGGCACTTGCAGCGGGAGCGCGAGCGGTTCTTCCGGTTCATGGTCCACGAGTTGCGCGCGCCGGTCACCCCGTTGGTCACGGCCGTGTCGCTGCTGAAAGACCCGCGCGTGCTGGAGGATCCGGAGCGCCGCGACAAGCTGGCCCCCCTGATTATCCGGTCGACGGAGCGGCTCCAGGAGTTCGTGGACGACTTCCTCCAGTTGTCCCGTCTCGACCAGGAGACGCTAGCCCTCTCGCAGCACGATGTCGACCTGCGGGCTGTGATCATGGACATCGTGGAGAACCAGCGAATCCTGGCAGAGCAGAAGGGGCTGGCACTCGACGCGGCACCGTGGCAAGAGGTCCCCATTCGGGGCGACACGTTTGTGCTGCGGACCCTGGTGCAGAACCTGCTCAACAACGCCATCAAGTACACCGACCAAGGCGGCGCCAAGGTGTCCGTCAGTCGCGACGAAGGCATGTTCACCGTCAGCGTCACCGACACCGGCGCGGGGCTTACCGAGGAAGAGCAAGCACACCTCTTCCAGGAGTTCGGCCGAATCCAGCGGACGGCAGGCCTCAAGGGCACTGGGCTGGGCTTGGCACTGGTGAAGAAGCTGGTTCAGGAGTGCAGCGGCAGAGTCTGGGTAGAGAGCGAGGGCAAAGGCAAAGGAAGCACGTTCTCGGTTTCGCTGCCCTATCTCTTCGGCAACGGCACGAGGAAAGACTGAGGAAGGAACTCCATGAAGCAGACGGTCCTTGTCGTCGACGACGATCTCGACCAGGTCACTGCCGCCGCGATGGCGCTGGAGTTGGCCGACTACGCGGTTCTCACGGCCAACTCAGGCGACGAAGGGCTGGCGAAGGCGCAGTCCGAAAAGCCGGATGTCATTGCCACCGACGTCATGATGGAGAGCATGGGAGCCGGGTTCTCCTTGGCGCGCGCCGTCCGGCGCGACCCCGAGTTGGCAGCGGTTCCGCTGATCATGCTCACCGGCGTGAACCAGGAAGGCCCCGGAATCCGCTTCGGCGCCGACGAGGACTGGAACCCGGTGGACGTGTTTCTGGACAAGCCCCTCACCGGGGATCGGCTGGTGGAGGAAGTTGGGAAGGCGTTGGCGCAAGTCAGGTCCTGACGCCTACGCTGCCCACGCACGCGCCCTCGCTACCGCCTCCGAGACCAACCGCGCCGTCTTCTCGCTGAGTTCCTGCCCGAACCCCAACTCGTGGGCGGGTACGGTCAGCAGGGCCGCGTCCGGGACGTGGGCGTACACGGCCTCGGTCAGGCCGAGCAACTGCGCGGGCGGCAGGCGATGGCTGAAGTCGCCGACGGAGTGCTTCGCAGGCACCAGCCGCCGCAGGACTACCCGCCCCTCCGCCTCGGCGACCGTCGCATCGACGAACAGCACCCGCTCCACCTGACTCAGTGTCTCCGCCAGTTCCGGCGCCAACTGGTAACAGACCCGAACCTCCACCGCCTCCTGTCCCGCCACCGCCCTCCGCACCTCTTCCGCCACGACCCAGCCAACCCCGTCGTCGGTGCGGTCCGGGTTGCCGAGGCAGAGGATGAGCGTGGTCGGGGTCATGGGTTCGCGGCTCCACCCGCAGGTCCGCCGAAGTCCGGCAGGACCTACGCGCCGCCCCGCGCCACGACACTCAGGACCTCGCCTTGTGGCGATGCCAATTTTACCACCAGCGGCATCTGCCCAACCGCGTGCGTCGAGCAGGAAAGGCACGGATCGTAGCACCGGATGGCGGCTTCCACCCGGTTGAGCATGCCTTCCTGCAGGTTGGTGCCGTCTACGTACTGCTTCGCCACCTCCAGGACAGCGCGGTTCATGGCGGCGGTGTTATGCCCGGTGGCGACGATGAAGTTGGCTTTGGCGATGGAGCCATCGGGGTTGGCCCAGTAATGGTGGATCAGCGTGCCGCGAGGCGCTTCCAGGACGCCGATGCCCTCGGGATGGACTTCGTTGCTGGTGGCGACGAGATCGGTGCCGAGAATGTCGGGGTCGTCCAACAGCGCCGCGGCTCGCTCCAGGCAGTAGAGAATCTCGACGAGACGCGCCCAGTGGTAGTACCTGGAGCCCGGCACGGGCTTCCCGTTTGTCTGCTGCCGGAACAGCTCCCACTCGCTCGCCGCCAATGGCGTGGGCACGCCTCGTACCGCGTTCAGCCGTGCCAACGGCCCCACGCGATACGCCCCCTCGTCGGGGCCTTGCGGGCGGTAGAAGGGGAACTTGAGGTAGGACCAGTCTTCGGTGACCTCGCCAATGAGCGACAGGTAGTCGTTGGGGTCCCAGGCGGCCTCCAGCGGCTGCCCCTCGCTGTCCACGATCCGGATCATGCCGTCGTACAACATCGCCGCGCAGGTACCCAAACAACTCCTGGGCGCGGTGCAGGATCTGAATGAGGGCTTCTTCCGATAGTCGAAATACTCGAACGCGGCTTCGAGTTGGCGGAACTTGATCTGCTCCTGCAGTTGCAGGAACCCGGAGCGAGAGATCGACTGTTCGGGGCTGCCTGCGAGAGGCATCAAGCGACTCCAAAGGGGTGCGTGTGTGTGGCGGTTCTGCTTGCCCATCTGCCCGATGGCGCGATGCCTTAGTAGCGGCTGTTGCCATGCCTGCGGGTGGCCGCCGCCGCCTCTCACCCTCCGAGCACAGCCTCGAGAACGTCCCCTTCCGTCAGCCGCAGTGGCTCCGCCAGGGCGATCCGCACTTCGCCGGCGGCGCCTCGCTGGAGCTTCGCCTTTCGGTCCTGGCCGTTGTGCTGAACAGTGCAACTCGCGGCAGCCGCCGGCGACGTCTCGAAAACAAGCTCCCTGACCACGGCCCGCCCATGCCGCAGCTCGATCCGGTCGGTCTGCTTGCCGGCTGCGCGCGTCTGCACGAACAGCCCCCAGCCCTCGGGCACGGTGAAGAAGCTGCGGTGGTCGTCCGGCTGCCACTTGGGCTTGAAGCCGAGCACGCCGGCGGGGCCGTCGAGGACCAAGCCCTGTGCGGCGACGAGCAAGCTCCACGAGCTTTGCGCGCGGGCGTAGAACTTGCCGCACTCCAGCTCCTGGAACGGGTTGCCCATCCCGCAGACGCCGCCGCCGGAGTTGAGGTTCTGGCGCGGGCGGCCGTCGTAGCGGGCGCGGGCTGCTCTGACGACGGCGCGCGCCTCCTCGATCAGCCCTTCGTGAACGAACAGCCCGGCAGTGGAGTACTCAACACCGGTCCACGCCTCGAGGGAGTACAGAGTGAACGGGTCGGGTCGATCGTCCTTCGGCCAAGTGCACATGTACAGACCGCCGTCGCCCTCGTCGACGTATCGACGGGGGATCTGCGGGAGGCCGGCAAAGTCCGGCTTGAAGTTGTGCTTGTAGATGGACTGGCACGCCTGCCTCGCCCGGTCCGGCGGGTACAGATAGCCCAGCGACAACTGATGCGCCCACCACTGGCCGAGGAGCTGGTCGGAGTGGCAGCCGTTGTTGTAGTCGTGTCCGGGCGGCGTCTCCGGCACTTGTATGTAGTACTCGCCGGCCCACAGCGCCTCGTCCTGGGCCTTCATGCCCCGCTCGCGAAGCGCCAGCCAGCGCGCGGCCGATTCGCTGTCGCCGACCGCCTTCGCCATCACCTCCGACGCTGCCAGCGCGCTCAGGTACTGGCTGCCGATGAAGGTGTTCAGCCCCGACACGGCCGTGTCGTACGTGTTCCACTGCTGCCCCCGGGTGACGCCTTCCTCCTTGGCGTCGTACTTGCTGATGAACCAGTCCATCGCCTTCTTGACGCCGGGGTAGACGCGGCGCAGAAAAGCGTCGTCCGCGCTAAGCTGGTGCTCGCGTAGCGCTGCCTCAATGCAGGCGCAGTGCCCGTCGGCGAAGGCACCCTGGGCGCCGTGCTCGCGGTGTGAAGTCTCGCCGTCGTCGTGCAGGTAGGTAATGAAGTTGGAGACGCGCTGGTTCCGGCCCAACTCGGGGAACAGCCGGGCGTGGGTCTGGGCGTAGTTCCACACATGGGTGCAGTTGAGCGGGCAGCAGCCGTAGGCGCCTTCGTAGCCGGCGAAGTACCCTTCGGTCGAGCGCCAACACACGGGGCTACGGGCGATGACCGACTGACTGGTCATCGCGTCGAGGAACTCCTCGGGCAGGTTGGACTCGTACACCGTCCGGTGATACAGCAGCGTCCGCGCCGTCAGCGGCTCCAGATCTGCCGACACGTAGCGCGCCGCGTCGAGCGCGTCGTCGAAGACCTCGCAGTAGTGGTTGCCTTCGTGCCCGAAGCGCTCGACGTTGGGGAAGTGCCAGGTCACCACGAACGACTCGGTGCGCTCTTGCCCCGGTGCCAGCTTGAGGGGAACCGACAGGGCGCCATTGAGGGTGCTGCCGGCCTCGCTCGACTGCGCGCTCGCGTTACCGGGGAAAGTGGAGTCGGCCGCGAAGGCGGCCGCCAGCGCTTCCGACTTCGTCCAGGCCGGCAGTGCCTTGGCGTCGGCCGCCGAAGTCGACAGCGCCATCGAGCCGAAGCCGCCGCGGGTGGTCTCGAAGCGGACGCGCTTCTCGTCGAGCCCGTTGACGCGGCAGATCAGCTTTCGGGCCCACTCCCACGGCATGTCCGCCGCCAACGACAGGATCAGCCACGCCTGACCGAAGGGGACTTGCACCAGCACCGGGTCGCCGTTGGGCGCCTGCGCGAGCACCTTGATCTCGCCGTCCGGAGACGACAGCCCCTTCAGACGCAGGTGCGAACGGAGTTGCCACGGCGCGCCGCCCTGAGCACCGCCGGCGAGTTGAGCCGCGGCCCCGCCATCGGTTACCTCCTCGACCTCCGAGAAGTCTATCGGCACTTTCTTCGCCAGCCGCTGGAAGGCGCCGGACAGGCGCAGCAGACTGTCTGGCTGCACGTCGCTGAAGACGATGTGGTCGACGTTCACATGCCCCCAACCATCGGACCGCGCATCGACGATTTCGAGTTGCCCCTCTTTGCCGACGAACTCGCGCACGTCCCACGAGTAGGGCTCCAGCCGTTCGGTGCTCCTGCCCGTCGCCGTGCGCACCACCTTGCCGTCGACCCACAGATTCATGCACGTTTCGTTGGGGTGGTTGCCGCCACCGAGGAGGAAGCCGAGGTAGCGCTTCTCGAACTTGAAGTTGCGGCTGGCCAGCTTGCCCTGCGGGCTGTCGCCCGGCAGGAACGTGTTGACCATCCCCCGGCCGACAAAGCCAGACACCGGCTGCTGACCGGGAAGCGTCCCCGGCGCAGGACCGTCGCCGAATCCCTCTCCTTCGACCTTCCATCCCGCATACGTCGCCCCCTCGAAATCCTCGAACACGCTGAGGTACTTGTCGGCAATGGGCCCCTCCTTCGCCGCCTTCAGCGACTCGAAGAACGCCTTCGTCGAGCCGGAACTGACGACGACGGCCTTCTGGTCGGATAGCCGCGACAGCGCGTCGATCCCACCCATGGCGAGTGTGCCGGCATTGGCCAACTCAACCACTCCGTCCAGCGCGCCCAACCACAACACCGGATCGGAGGTTAGCACGCGCCCATCGTCATTCCGGGTCCGCAGGAACCCGGTCCACGGCGGCTCCGACGGCGTGGTCATGGAGATCGCCGCAAGGCCCTGCTCGCGCACGGGCGTGTTGGTGTTGCGGCCGTAGCCTGGATGCGAGACGCCATTGATCTCGCCGCCGCCCTCGTAGCCCACCGCGTTCTGGAGCGTCGAGAGAAGCGCGACGTCGACCGGGCGGTTCCCGGTGTTCCGAACGGTCACCCGGAAGATCACGCACGGCAGGCTGCTGTTGGCTGTGTCGGTGGGGATCATTGGGTTGAATGCTTCGAGCCGAACCGCCACCGGTAATCCGGTCTCGAAGTCCAGCCGAGCCAGCGGGTAGCCGCCCTCGAACGTCAGCGATTGGCACGCTGCAAACCCCGGTTCCGGCTCCGTCTGGAGCACGCGGAGTTCCGGCTGCTTTCCTTCCGACTGAACCCGGATCGCCAGGAAGCTCCCTGGCACCCGCGACTCTGTCGAGTTGTTGAAGAGCTGCCACACGCGCAGCCGCCCCTGCCCATCCAGCCAGATCGTCCCCGTGCCAATGCCGCCGATCGGCATCGCTACGGCGCCGAGGTGCTCGCCCTTGTACACCCGCGGCGCCGTCAACGCGTACGTGCCGAAACGCTCGCCCGCCGTGAGCGCACCCGGCGCGTTCGGGTGCCGCGCCGCCTCCACCGGAGTGACGAGCGCTTCGCCGTACAGCGCCAACGCGCCAACGCCCAGCACCTTGAGGAAGTCGCGCCGGGTCACTTCCTCCAGCGGCGGTTCGGGCGGCGTGCAGACTGAGCCGCTGCAGTTACATTCTCGTGGCATGGCAGGTTGCTCCTTTTCTCACAAAGCCAGGCCGGCTTCCGCCTACCTTCCCGAAGCTGCGAACAGGAAGATAGGCGGCAGCCGGTCAGTCACCGCCAGCGCAGCATAAGGGCGAACCGGCTTTCGCCTACCTTCCCGACACTGCAAAAGGAAGATAGGCGGCAGCCGGTCAGCCATCAAGCAAGCGGGTCTTGCCCGGCTCACGAGTCGTCGAACTCATCACCCCTCAGCACGAAGTTCGCTGTCGGGTGCCGCTCACACAGGTCTGCCATCCACTCCTTGCCGTTCGCCTTCAGCAGCCGGCTGTAACCGGAGTGCTGCCATTCCGCCATGCTGGGGGCATACCCGTGCTTCACCGGGTTGTAGTGGACGTAGTTCACGCGAGTCCAGAAGTCAGCTTCGCTGCGCACGCATGTGTCCCAGTAGTTGTGCCAGACCTTTCGGCCGGCGGCGCCATCTTCCCGGTTGAAGCCCGTTGCCAGCCCTGCATGGAGGCGTCTCATGAACGTGGGCAAGCTAGCCCCGACACGGGTCTTCAGGATCAGGTGATAGTGGTCGAACAGCACTGCCCAAGTGTACAGATGGTATTGGAACTCGCTGCACAACGCCGACACTTTCTGCAGGAACTCATCACGGCGGTGCGGCTGCCCAAGGTGCGGTGTGCGCCGCCAGGTGCGAGTCGAGATCATGTACCAGCTATCGTCCAGCAACACGTGTGGGGGGTGGGTTGGCTGCCAGCGTTGGGCTGCGCGTGCCACGGTTCCAGTCCTCACGTTCGGTGGTGATAGATGGTACTCCAACCGGCTGCCGCCTACCTTCCCGGAGCACGGAACAGGAAGGTAGGCGGCAGCCGGTCAGCCACCACCAGCATTGCATAAGGGCGAACTGGCTTCCGCCTGTCTTCCGGGTGAGGCGGGCAGGCGGCTCGCTGGCAGCCAAGCATTCAACGCCCGGCGCCCCAAACCTGCTGGCGCCTTCGGAAGGTGACCTCGGCGCTGACCGAGAACTGACGCTCCCAGCCGTTCCCCGGAGGCTTCTGCCGTGGCACTTTGCAGCCGAACCGTTGCAGCCCTCACGCTCCTCGTGGTCCTCAAGCCGGCCGCCGCCCAAGAGGCGTGGACCGTCCTCTCCGACTTCGACAACACCCCCCGGCTCTGGTCGGCGGAATCGGGACCGTCGGTCAACGCGCGAGTGACCACGAAGGAAGCCCACTCCGGCCGGCGCAGCCTGGCGGTCCGAGTCACCGCTATCAACGAGCGGAGCCTCCGCCAGACGTGGCAGACGGACGTAAGCGAGCTGCGGTTGTCCGGCGATAGCCGGTTGCGGTTCTGGCTGAAGGGGAGCAAGGTAGCGCAGCAGCCGCACGGCGGGATCCTCCTGGTCGAGGCTGGTGGGCGGACGGGCGGCGGGGACTCGCATTGGATCCTGGAGATCCCCGGCGACACGTACGACGATCCCGAGTGGCACCAGTTCACCTCGCCGCCGTTTCGCGAGGGCACAAACCCCGAGTGGGCGCCGGATGCCGACGGCAAGCTGGACCCGGCGCGCGTCGTCAAACTGCTGTTCGTGGCTCAGCAGGAGGCGCCGCCAGAGCTGAACCTGCCGTTCACCTGCTACCTCGACGACTTGGAGGCCACCCACGTGGAGACGCTGCCTATAACCTACCGTGAGGCGACTGTCGAAGAGAAGCCCGACCACGTAACGCCAATCTGGCGCGGCTTCAAAGGCCGAAAGCGCGAGCACCCGGCCTGGGTCGCGTTCACCGACGTAACCGGGTGGCGAGTTGCCCAGTACGGCGGTGCGCAGGCGACGCTGAGCCGATCGGAGGAGGAGCCGTGCCACGAGGACCTCCGCTACCAGGCGAAGCTGACCTACTCCTCCAAAGACGGCAGCGGGCACTTCGAGCTGGTGCCGCCCACGCCGTTCCTCGTCCGGAAGCCGCTCAATGCCGCCTGCGCCTGGGTCTACGGGAACACCTGGTCGTGGGTTCCCGACCCGAAGACGCCGCCGGTCAACGTGTGGTTGCGGCTCCTGGACGCCGCCGGACAGTCGCATCGGCTCGACTTGGGCGTCATCAACTTCAGGTTCTACGGCTGGCTGTCGAAGCGCCTGCACGACGAGCCGGAGGGAGATCCGGGGCACGTGTTCTGGGGCGGTCCTGCCGACGGCCGCCTGCACTTGCCGGCGAAGCTCGAAGCCATTGAGGTGCGCGGGGGCAACCAGCCCGACCCGCGGACGCTCTACCTCGAGTCCGTAGCCCTCTACCAAGACGAGATGCCGCTGCCGAGCTTCCGACCCGAGCTGCTGGAGAACCTGCCATTTCCGACGACACCGGACACGATCCTGCCCACTGTGGCGACGCCTGCGCGGGTGGCGGTCACAAAAGAGGGCACCGCCTTCGTGCTGACCGCCGCAAGCGACGAACCCGTCGTTTGGCGCTACACGCCCGCGACTGGCACGCTGTCCGACCTGACGGTGCAGGTCGCCGGCAGGGAGCCGTTCACGCCCTGCGTCGGCGGCGGCCCGACGTTCCTGCTCGGCGGCGAGGAGCGCGCGCCGACCGACCGGGCGCTGAAGCGCGAGCTGCTGTCGGCACGGCTTGACGGCGAGGCGGTACGGACCGGCTGGCGGTTTGGCTTGAACGGCGATTCGGCGGAGTTCTGGTTGACCCTCCGCGCGAAGGGCAAGTCGCTCCTCGCCGACTGGCGCAGCAAGGGGAGCAAGGCGACGGCGCTTCGACTGGGCCGCGCCGAGGGACTGGTCGCGCCCAAGCTGATCCGGGTGCCGTACTTGGCGATCTACCACGACGGTCCCTCGGTTGTCCTGAGCAACGATACCTTCTTCACCACGCTGCTCGACTGGTACAACACCGAATGCTCCAGCTTCGACTCGCGCACAGCGCTGGAAGGCGACAGCGCCGCCGTGGTAAACGGAGGCGCCGCCTACTACCCGCTCACCGACGGCACCCGCAACCCGCTGGGCGAACGGCAGTTCCTCAACGTGTCTTCCCGGTTCGAGGAAGTGCTGCCCAACCTCCCCAATCCGCCCTCCACCATGGCGGCGGTTACGCGCACGCATCTGTACAACCACCTCGGCGGCATCGCCCCGGACCGTTTTCAGAGCTGGCTCGACATGTGGCGGAAGTACCACCGCAAGGGAATCGACAATGTTCTGGTCACGCACCACGAAGACGCCTGGAGCAACGGCGCCGATGTGGGGCAGGGCGGGCAGGAGTACACCATGTGCACCGAAGCCGCGCCCGAGGTCGGCGACCGGCAGATGATTGCCTACTGCAGCGCGATGCGCGAGATGGGCTACTACGTCGGTCTGTACGAGAACTTCACCGACTACAACCCGCTGGGCAAGTCGTGGGACAGCCGCAACGCCGTGCGTGACTCGGCCGGGGAGCTGAGGCGCGTCTGGCCGCCGACCTACGCCATCCGGCCACTGAAGGCGCTGGAGATGGCGCTCGACTACCCGCGCCGCGTCGCGAAGAAGTTCGGCACCAACACCGCCTATCGCGACTGCCACACCGCCTACCCGCCGTGGGGGCAGGTCGACTACCAGGCCGGTTCGCCGGGCGCCGGCAAGTTCGCCACCAACTTCAGGGCGTGGGGCGCGCTTCTTCGGGATGGTAGCAAGGCGTACGGCGGCCCCATCTTCAGCGAAGGCGGCCATCACTGGTTCTCCGCCGGGTTGGTCGATGGCAACTACGCCCAGATCTGGATGCCCGACGCCGACAAATACCCCCTGCTGCTGGACTTCGACCTGCGGAAGATCCACCCGCTGGAAGCCGACATCTCCATGACCCCTGGCTGGGCCTGGGGCCCCGGCGGAATCTGGGGCGGACTGGCGGCCACCATCGCCTACGGGCACCTCGGCTTCCAGCCGGCGGGCAACCTCGCCGAAGCTGCCCGCTACTACTACCTCATCCAGCAGCTCCAGTCCCGCTACCTCATGATCCCGGCGACTGAAATCCGGTACCACCAGTCCGGCCGCTTCTACGGCATCACCGAAGCGCTGAAGCTGGACGCCCATCAGTCCAACCAGGTGCGAGTTCGCTACGAAAGCGGTTTGACCGTCGCCGTCAACTACAACCGGACGGAGCGCTGGCAGGTGGAGGTCGGTGGTCCGGAGTACGACCTGTCGCCGGCCGGCTGGGCGGCCGCCGCCGACGGGTTCGTCGAGTACTGCACCGAGATCGACGGCCGCCGGCTCGGCTACGTTGACTCACCGGTCTACCGCTACGCCGACGCAGGCGGAAAGCTGCACGACTTCGGCCCCATTGCCACCGACGGCACGGTGGTGCTGCGGAAAGACCAATCGGGCGGCAGGAAGCTCCTCGTTCTGGACAGGACCAAGACCGTCAGCCTCGACCTGCCGGAGGGCACTCGCGTCGAGGCGTACGACGAGGCGGACAGGCGGATGCCGCCGGTCGCGACCGCCCGGGAGGGCGGGCGAGTGATGTTGTCGGCGGAGGGCGTTGACTACTTCGTCCTCACGACTCGGTGAGAGACGCTTTTCCCTTGAGAACGTAGACCTTCTGCTTGGCGCAGAACTTTGACCGCGCCGCACCCGTGACCGCAGGTCCCCGATCGTGCCGGCACCGGTACGCAGAGAAGACGCGCCGACAGGTGTGCACGGCGCTGCAACCAGCGGTCGAGAAGGCGATCTTCCGGCCTCCTCAGACGAGGTGCTGCACGAACTCCTCAGGGGTGAACTTCGCCTGCCGCAGGATGCCTCGCAGCGTCCCGACGGCCAGCTCGTCGTGCAACGGGACGACGCAGCCGAGATCGCCTTCTTCCCGGAACCTCCGCAGAACCACGTGGCTGCCAGTCTGGCGTCTTCGCACGAACCCGATCCGCTCCAGAGCGCGGATGGCTGCCTCCCCCGACACCCTCGGCAGCTTAGGCATGAGCGACCTCGAAGGTGCTGTACATCGGCCGTCCCGTAGTCGCCGTCGGCGCCTCCGGCGGAAACTCCTCCAGGTACAGCTGACTCTCGGACACACTTAACACCGCCGGTTGTATGGTGCTTCGTCGCGCTGAAGGCGCTCATTCATACCAGCCTGGCGGCAACGCCCCAGGGGACGGCAACGAGATTGCGTTCCCCAGCGCTGAAGGCGCGATTCAGCGGGCTGTGCCGCGTATGAGTCGCGCCTTCAGCGCTACGGACATGTTTTGCGTGCCCCCTGTCCCTGGGGCGTTGCCGCCAGGCTGGTATGAATCGGCGCCTTCAGCGCAGTTCACCGGCGGTGTTACGTGTGTCCACGTGTCAGAGGTACAGGGAGGTCGCCTCCTGGAGGTTGGCGATGGCCTCCTCGATGGTGCGTCCCTGGCTGACCTGGGCGGAGGACAGGGCCACGGCAGGAACCGACCCGAGCGCCGACCCAGGGGCCAAGACCGAAGGGCGGGCGGCCACGCCACGGCAAACCGTCCCCCCTCCCCGCCAAGAGTGCCACCCCTGCGAGGAATCACCCGGGACCTGGAGCCGGAGTCACCGCCTCCCCGAGCCCGATTTCGCCCATGAATTCTGCTGAGGAGCCCAAAGGGTAGTGGTTCGTCATCAGACAGTAACCGCGCACCACCAGCCCCCAGCGCTCACAGACCTCCGGCAGTCGCGACAGAAACGCCAGCTTGTCCGCGTCGCTGAAGAACAGGTCGCCCCGAGCAACGCCCCGCGTCGTTATATGATGGACCGCATCGGGATACTCCACTCGCCACTGTCGTGCCATTCAGCGTAGCCTCTCTCGCAGAATGGCGCCCTCGTACCCCACCCTCACCCGGCTGTCAATTGGACTTTGGGGAGGTGACCCCGGTGTCCTGACCCCGGTGTCGCCGAACTCAATCGCCCACTGCAGCGGTGCGTTGAGCGTCTCCACGATCTGCAGGCGGTGATCAACAGAGGCCTCTACCACCCTGAGTTCCACGGCAGCACGTCCATCAAGCGCACCTTGCCCGTCATCGTGCCCTCGATGTCATACGGGGGTCTGAACATCGCCGACGGCGGGACGGCGTCGGTGATGTTCGCCCGGATGGCTCGGGGAGACACCAATCAAGACGACGTCGAGCAGATCCGCAACGACTTGCTGGATTACTGCAAGCAGGATACGCTGGCGATAATGCGGCTGCACGAGGAGCTGCTTGGCCTTGTACGGAAACTGGGAGCGAATTCAGCAGAGCACTGGTGAGAACGCATCGCTTCACCGAAGGAAGGGCAGAACTCGATGGCCAACGACTATGCGGAATACGAGCGGGAGTGCGAGAGAATCCGCCAGGTGAATGCGGCGCTCCTTGGTGAGTTCTCCGACTGGTTGGCAGCGAAGCGGCTGTCCGAGGCGACGGTCCGGAGACACTGCGAGAATATGGAGTTCTACCTGAACGACTTCCTGCTGTATGAGGATGCTGAGAGAGCCGAAGATGGAGTGCATAGGGTGGGGATGTTCCTGGGCTATTGGTTCACCCGCAAGGCACTGTGGGCAAGTGAGGCGTTCATCAAGTCCAACGCTGCAAGCCTCAAGAAGTTCTACACATTTATGCACGAGAACGGCAAGGTGAACCAAGAAGACCTCGATGACCTAAAGATGCAGATCAAGGAGCAGATGCCTGAGTGGTTGGCCACGCTGGCCAGGTTCGACGATCCCGACATTGATGATCCTGCCGACGTATGGGGCCTGTAAGACGGAACGTGAAGCAATGCCGCTACACCCGAGCGGCACACGTTTGGGTTGCTGCTCTGCTCCCGCCGGGAGTGACTCCAGCACAATACTGGGAAAGACGCATCGCCACGACAATGACAGGAACCTACATCACCGACATCAAGCACTTCCTTGACGACTCCGGCGAACTGGCCGAGATGCCCCCCCGAAGCCAGGAGTCTCGCCAGCTTCCTTGTGCTCATCATAGACAATGCGACGGAGGGCTGTTCCGAAGTCTCCCGAGACACAGAGATCCGGTGCCGGGCTGAGGGGTGCAAGGGCTCCGTCTTGGCCAGGCTCGACCTCGAGACAGGAGAGATCGTCTGGGAGTGCCCGGTCTGCGGGCATCACGGGCTGATCCGGAACTGGCAGAAGGCGAAATGGGATAGGACAGAGCCATAGCAAGGCCGTCAACCATAACGCCCAAGGCCAGGGGGCCTTGGGCACAGGCCGTGACCGCAGTATGGAAGCGGTCACCAAAGAAGAAGGCTCCTCAGCAGAATTCGTGGGCGAATCTGGGCTCGGGGAGGCGGTGACTCCGGCTCCAGGTCCCGGGTGATTCCTCGCAGGGGTGGCACTCTTGGCGGGGAGGGGGGACGGTTTGCCGTGGCGTGGCCGCCCGCCCTTCGGTCTTGGCCCCTGGGTCGGCGCTCAGGTCGGTTCCTGCCGTGGCCCTGTCCTCCGCCCAGGTCGGCCTGTGTTGCGGCCAGCGAGTGCGGCGGGAGGCAGAGCACGGGGCAAGGGAGGTGCCTCCTGCGCGGCTTCTTCGCGGGGCTCGAGGACGAGGTCCGCCTCGGCATTCATTTCGTGTGCTAACGCCCCAGGGGCGTTAGGCGACATGTGGAAGCCGTACCTCAACGTGATCGCCGCGTGGCTTCCGCAGGCGGTACATGTGCTGGATCGCTTCCATATCATGAAGAAGATGAACGAGGCCCTGGACGAAGTCCGGCGGGCGGAGGCTCGGCGGTTGAAGGCCGAAGGCTACGAACCGGTGCTGCAGAACTCCCGCTGGTGCCTGCTCAAACGCCCCCAGAACCTGACCGACAAAACAGACCGTCAAGCTGAGCGAGTTGCTACGGTACAACCTCCAGAGCGTGCGCGGCTATCTGCTGCGGGAGGACTTCCAGCGGTTCTGGCAGTACGTCAGCCCCTGCTGGGCGGGCAAGTTCCTGGACGAGTGGTGCACGCGGACCATGCGGAGCAAGATCGAGCCGATGAAGAAAGTGGCTCGCAGCCTGCGCCGGCACCGCCCGCTGATCCTCAACTGGTTCCGCGCCAAAGGCGCCCTCTCAGCCGGCGCCGTCGAAGGGCTGAACAACAAAGCCAAACTGACTACCAGAAAAGCCTACGGCTTCCGCACCTCCAAAGCCGCTGAAATCGCGCTCTATCATACGCTCGGCCACCTCCCCGAGCCCAATTTCGCCCATGAATTCTGCTGAGGAGCCTTGTTTGATCAGTCCTTGTGGGCGGGAGCGGCTTCCCCCGCTTCCGCATGGTGCGTGCCGGCCGACATGATGGCGGTGTGGATGCCCTCGACATAGTGCATGTAGACGACGTAGGCTTCCACGAATTCCCGGCCCGCTTCGACACTCTTGTCTTTGTTCTTCTTGGCTTCCACAACCTTCGTGAACTTTTCCTTGATCGCCGCCGCCATGTGGCCGCTGATCCTGGTGATCATCGCATCTGCGGAACCGTCCGCAAGGGCTTTGTCGGCCATGGCGACGATAGGTTCTACGGGTCTATCCTTGATGCCCGTGTAGGGGGCGCCTTCGCCTGCGCGGTGCAACCGCACGAGGGTTTCGAGGAAGTACTGATCGGCCAGTTGCTTCGCCTCTGGCCCCTTGGCTCGAACCGCGACGGCTTTCGTGAACGCGGCTTTAATCTCCGCTTCGTTATCTTTCTTGACCCACTTCAGGATCGGGGTCACGTCGCCCTTCTCTAAGGCCGCCTTGGCTTCCGGAATGACCGGTCCGCTGGTGGTGTCACAGTGCGCAAACGCGCTCCCCACCAGAAGAGCCGACATTCCCGCCGCGACCACTATCCCGATTGCACATCTCGTTCTCATGCCTCCTGTCTCCTTTCGTTGTTCTTACTTCTCCGCCCCAACTTGTTTTTCTACAGAAATCCCTCCTTTGGGGCTGCGGTCGTTCAGTGTACCGCCATTTCCAGTTGTCGACAAGGCTGTTTCGAGCGATGAACCGCCCTCAGGGGCGAAAGGCAGCTCGACAGGCCATGGATAACCAAGGATAATCGAGTGTTATACAGATCTGGATAAACACGAAGCCGAGAGATGGCGGAACGCGACGATCGGTTGCGCGAAGTGCTCGAAGGCTACGCCAAGTTCCTGCAAGACAATAACTTGGCGCTGGCGAAGCACCAGCCCTATCTGGTGCGTTGGGTCGGCGAGTTCCTGGTCTTCGCCCGGGAGCATCCCGCCTACACGTTCGAGCAGACGCTGGACCTGTTTCTGCCCGGGGCGGGCGGGCGCGTGGGCACGAAGCGGTGGCAGCTTCAGCAGGCGTCGGACGCGATACGCATCTACCGCTACCAGTACCGCAGTGCCGAGGCAGGCCACGGCGACTCGGCGAACGGTCAGACGTTCGTGGACGATACCGCGAGGCTGGAGCGGCTGAGCGAGGTCATCCGCCTGCGCGGGAAACGACCCTAACCGCTTTGGCGAATCCCTCGGTGTCGAGAGTGGGCTGGCCGCCCTTCGCCGCGCCGACATCGTTACGGCAGGCGTCCACAATGAAGAGGTTGGTTCCGGCGCGGACACCGCGAAGAAGCGCCGAAACGCTGGTCAACGGGAGAGCGGTCTGCCCCAGCGTCTCCCGGGTAGCGGCGTCTGCGTCAGCGGTCAGCAGGTAGTAGTCCCCGAAGAGGCTCGCCCCGTGTCCGGAGAAGAAGAAGAGGAACGTGTCCTGTGCGCCGACTTCCGTTGCCAACTCCGTCAGCTTGCTTTGGACGTTGGCGCTCGTCGGATAGAGGTCTCCCTTGTCCTGAGCGGTCATCAGCCGGACATTGTCGGGCCGGTAGCCGCCCGTCGTGACGAGGGTCTCCCGTGGCTTGAGCACGTCGTTTGGCGCGAACCGGAGGTCGGGGATGTGGTCGCGCTTGTAGTCACTGATCCCGACCAGAAGCGCCCACTCGCGGGGCGTGGATCACTTCGTCATCACGGCTCGGCGACGGACGCCGTCCCTTTGAGAACGTAGATCTTCCCGCGCGAGGCGCAGGCGAGTTCGCCGAAGCCGTCGCCGTCGAAGTCGGCGATGATCGCCCAGCCGAGGGACACCGGGGATTGCCAGCGCAGCTCGCCCTTTCCTTCGGCGTTGGTGCCGAGGCAGTAGCTGCCGCCGAGGAATTCGCCTTTGCCGTCGCCGTCCACGTCGGCGGCGATGACGGGACCGTAGATCGGGCCGGGCAGTGTCAGCTCCCACTTGACTTCGCCGGTCCAGAGGTTGCGGCACTTGAAGACGGGGCTGTTGCGGACGGTGTAGCCCACCTCCAGGGCACCGTCGCCGTCCACATCGACCAGCCCGATCCGGTCGGGCACGTCGTAGCCCAGCTCTTCTTTCCACACGCCCGCGGTCGGGTCGGGGTTGAGCAGACCGAGGTCGCCGTGCCCCAGCGATATCAGCCAGTGCGGTTTGTCGTCGGTCTCCGCGCGGTACACCGGGCTGAAGCTGTGGTAGAGCAAGCCGGCATAGAGGGCGTTCTCGGCGCGGATGTTCCGCGTGTGGTGGAGCAGGGCGAAGCTGCCGTCGGTGCCCCGCAGGTAGGCCAGGTAGCTGTACATGTCCATGCCGACCTCCTCAACGCCGTCGCCGTCTACATCGAAGGCGCTGGGGAGACCGACTGGCACGCAGCCGCGGATGGAGGTGCCGTCTCGATACATGTCCTTGAACCAGAGGATCTTGCCGGTGGCGCCGTCGAGCAGATAGGTCCCCTCCCGCGTGCGGTTGGCGTTCCCCACGGAGACGGCGAGGCCGGCCTGCGGTCCCGGGAGGAACGCTCCGGCGTTCCACGCCACGGTCGTGCCGCCCCCTGCGGTCGCCATGTCCAGTGCGCGCTCCCAGAGCAGTGTGCCGTCGGGCCGGTAGGCACGCGTAACGAGTTTGCCGTCGCGCGTGGTGCCAGGGGCGACCAAATCAAGCTGCCCGTTGCCATCGAGGTCGAACAAGAGCGGGCTGTAGCGCGACCGCGCACCATGGAACTCCCGGCTGAAGCGCTGCGTGGCGTGACCCGACTCGTCGAGTGCGAACACGGCCGCCCGATTGCCCGGCATCGTTGCCGCGAGTTCGGCCTTGCCGTCGCCGTCGAGGTCAGCCGCGCTGAGCGTGGCGGCAGGGCCGCCGAGCAAGGGGACGTCCCAGAGCGCCTTTCCCTCCCACGTCAGGCCTTGCAGGCTGCCGCTGGCGCCCGCTACCAGGAAAGTCGGCTCGCCGCCCGCGGTACGCAGAACGTCGCGGAGGGGCGCCTCCAGCAACGCCGGGGCGCGGGTGCTGGCAAGGAGCGTCAGCTTGCCGCCGCGGAGGGTGTACCGGCTCAGCGCGTCGTCGGCGCCGCCGGTGGAGCGGAGGAGCAGCTCGTTGCCCTCGGCGCCGGGCATGGTTGTGACCGCGTTGGTGCTTGCGGTCGGCACTGTTCCGGCCGGCTCGACGTGGCCGGAGCCGGCGAAGCGGAGCACGGTCAGCTCGCCCCAATCCGGAGTCGTGCCGGCGGGCGCGGGGTACACCAGCAGGCCGTTGTTCCCGTCGCTGCCCACCCCGGTGAACGTGCCGGCGCACCACTGGTCTGCCAACTCGACCTCAATCTCCCCGGTGTCGGCGTCGCGGACGCGGACAAAGGAGCGGAAGTCCTTCTCGGGGTCGCGGACGTTGTAGACCATCTCGGTCTCGCCGTCGCCATCGACGTCGGCAATGGCCAGGTTCTTCACCGCCACGCCCGGCACCACATAGACCTCGCCGTAGTAGTGCTGCCACGCCAGCTCGCTGGGTCCGTTGCGGTTGAGGCGGATGGCGTGGACGTGGGTCTGGATGGCTTCACCGACCACACAGATCAGCGGCCGCCCGCCCTTGCCGGTCCCGAAATCCCACGGGCCGTAGTTCCGGCGGTGCCCGCCGCCGATGTCGTAGACCAGTGTGCTGAGGATGTCGCCGGTGCGGGCATCGAAGCCACGACAGCGGTGGTGGCGGATGTTCCAGATCATTGGCCTTTCCGGCACGGAGAGGTCGAGGCGAATGTCGCACCCGTGGTCGGCGCGCTCCGGGTGTTCTCCGTCGACCACCACCTTCCGCTGCCAGACGAACTGCGGCTCGCCTTCCGGCGGAAAGCTGAGCAGGCAGCCTTCCTCGCCATACTGGAAGAACACCGCCGCTTCGAGACCGGGTCGCTCCGGCAGCACATCGCCGACGCGGGCACGCACGTACACGTGCGCTGGCTCGAACACATGAACCCAATCGGTCTTGCCGGTGGCGGTGTCCACGACCGAGAGCCGCGGACCGACGCCTAACATCAGGTAGTCTCGCCCGTTCCCGCGCAGGTCCCCGAAGAAGACCACTGCCCCCCATTCGCCGCTCTCCCACAGCACCTTGCCAGCCTCCGACACCGCTCGCAGGCGGCCGTCGTTGAGCAGCAGCAGCGTGCGCCCGTCCCGCGTTGTGACCTGCCGTGTCCAACTCAGCTCGCCGCCCACGTCGAGGGTGGCCCACACCCGCGGCGCCGCCTTCATGTTGCACGTGAGCGGCGAAAAGCCGGTGAGCTGCTTGTCGTGCAGCGTGCGCGGCCAGTCGCGGTTCCACAGCTCAGCGCACCGGACACCGGGCATGAGGGGGTGGGTGAGGCGAGGAGCACCCCCGCTACCTGGCATCGGCGGCTGTTCCGCTCTGCCCGGTACTCCTGTCAGCAGGAGGATACTCGTCGCGAGCGAACGGGTGAGGCTGATTGCCATGGGTGGCCCTCTCGCCCCGGTCTGGGGTCGCAGCCCTTCGCCGTACTCACCTCGCCGCGGTCCGCGTCCACGGGGAAGAGCTTGCTTTCGACTCGGACACGTCGGGGCCTGGCAGGCGTCCAATCCGCCCGAGCGTCTATGGGGTATTGCGGTTCCCTTCTGCGGAGACGCCCGGGCAGTGCTGGAAGACTGGAAGCCCGGGGTGGGCGCCCAATCTTCCAGCCTTCCATCCTTCCCGGCGGCCAACGTCGGGTCCGGCACTGCCGCGAGGCGCGACTACGCGATCACGCGTGCTTCGCCTTCATCGCCTTGCCGGCCTTGGCGCTCTGGTTCGCCAGGTCCAGGATGTGGATGGGGCGGCGGGCCCACTCGGGCGTGATGACCAGGGGCACGTCCTTCACCAGGTGGTCGGCGATGTTCTGGTAGAGCCGCCAGCCTTCGCTGGCGGAGTGGGATCCCTTGGTGACGATGGTCTCGCCACCCTTGTGGGTGGTGATTTCGTGCACCGACCCGTCCAGGATGTAGGTGCCTTTGGTGCCGGTGATCTCCAGGAATCCGCGCTTCGGGTTCGAGTCGACCGAGGTGATGCAGAGCGTCAGCCAGGCGCCGCTGGCGAACCGGGCCACCGCGAAGGCTTCGTCTTCGTTGGTGTCGTCTTTCCAGGCGGTCTCCGGCGCCCAAAACCCGGTCTTGGCGAAGCCGGAAACCTCGACGAGGTCGGAGTCGAGGATCTGGAGTGCGTACTCCAGCAGGTGGACACCCCAGTCGTAGAGCACCCCACCCGAGATGGACTTGCTGGTCCGCCACCAGTCGCCCGGCTTGCCGTAGCCGCCCATGTGGGCTTCCACCCGAAGAACGTCGCCAATCTTCCCGGACCGGATGGTCTTCACGGCATCCATGATCCACCCGTCCCAGTGACGGTTGTGGTACGTGGAGAGAACCAAGTCGTTCTTCTGCGCCGCCGCAATCATGGCATTGCACTCGCCGGTGGTGATGGCGAAGGGCTTCTCGGTGACCACGTGCCGCCCTGCGCGAAGGCACTGGACCGCCAGCCTGGCGTGGGTGTTGTGCGGCGTGATGATGGCCAGCAGGTTCACGTCCGACTTCTTCAGCATTTCCTCGACCGAGCCGTAGGTCTCGATGCCAGGGAAGTCCGTGGCGGCGACCTTGAGCCGCTCCGGATCGAGTTCGGCCACGGCAACGGGCGTCATGCCCGCCCGCTTCATCTCGTTGAGGTGTGCTCTGCCCATGTTGAATGCGCCACCATAGCCGATGGCGCCTACCTTGACGTCACTTGCTTTCCTGAATCGACTCACAGCTCTGTCTCCTTCTACGCGCTGATCGACTGACGGAGTCCGTCAGTTGCTGCTCCAGAATGTTCGCCATCCACGCGGCAACCCCTGACTTTCCCTGAGAAAAGGTCTGTTGCGGTTCCGGTACGGCCTCTCGACAAAATGCACAGGATGGGCAGGATAGGGCCGCAATTTGACAGGGGCCTGACGCGCACGACAGTTCCGACGAGTCAGCCTTGCCAATGCCCTGGCCGGTTCATCCTGACAATCCTGTACATCCTGTCCAAGCACGTCAGTAGGGCCCGCTCAGCCTGCCCGCACGTCGAACGCATGGAGCAGATCGCCATGCCGGACATACAACCGACCGCCGCGGACCACCGGGTGGGCCCAGGTGGCGCCCTTGCCTCCTGCGGGGAGGCTGAACTGGCTGATCACCTCGTGGCCCTCAGGGGTCGCCTTGACCAAGCCCATCTTGCGTCCCTCGCTCAACGTGTAGAGCAGTCCCTCGGCAGAGGTGACCGAACCCTCGCCCACGCCGGGTTCGGCATAGCGCAGCGCGCCTGTTTGCCACTCCAGGCAGACCCACTTGCCCTTGTTTGTCCACTGAGACGCGCCGTACAAGAACCCGTCCAGCAGGAGGATGCCGCCGTGCCGGTTGTCGAGGTTCTCGGTCCGCCACACCGGTTCCACGGTCGCCTGCTTCCCGGCTATGCCGAGCTTCAGCAGCACACAGCCTTTGCCGTAGCCGCCGCTGACGAGAATGTGTCCGTCGTGGTAGAGCGGCGAGACGCAGTTGGCCACGTAGCGGGGGGTGAAGTGCTCGAACCGGAAGAGCAAGTCGCCGGTGTCGGCGTTGACGCCGATCAGTGACTTCTCGCTCATGGTCAGGACCAGGCGCAGCCCCTGGTATTCAGCCAGGATCGGCGTCGAGTACCCGGCGGGCTCGCCCGAGCTGGCCGACTTCCAGACCGTCTCTCCGGTGGTCTTGTTCAGCGCCACCATCGCTGTCTCCCCGCCGGGGCAGCAGAGCACGTGGTCGCCGTCGATGATGGGCGACTCAGCGTACCCCCACGAACTGAACCGACCACCGAACTCCTCGGCCTGGTTCCGGCCCCAGAGCTTCTCCCCGGTGTCGGCCGCGAGGCACACGACAGCGCCGTGGCCGTTCTCATGGTAGACCCGCCCGCCATCGAAGGTGGGAGTGCTCCGGCCGCCCGGGGTCGGATCGTCCCACGACGCGCCGTTCTCGAACTGCCACTGGACCGCGCCTTCCATGTTCAAGGCTGTGACGACGGTGTGCTTGTCGCGGTCGCCGGCAGCGTAGATCCTACCTCCCCCGACGGTGACGCTGCCGAACCCGAACCCGAGCCCCTCGGCAGTCCACAGCAGCTTCGGCCCGGCCTCAGGCCATTGCTTCAGCAGCCCGGTCTCAGTCGAGACCCCGTCCCCCTGCGGTCCACGAAACTGAGGCCACGAAGGAGCCTCCTCGGCGACGGCCGCCGGACCGCCGCTGCAGAGAGTCGCAATGAGTAGGGCTGGAGCCTGGAACGAAGTCAACGTCATTGGGCGGTGCATTGTGGCTGAGCCTCAGTTGGAGCCGGAGCGTGCGAGTCATTTTCCTGTGCCCCGGTGGCCGGATGAGCAGGGCTGCTCAACTGCGCCAGCGCTTCCTCGGGTGTCAGGCAGGTCACCGCGCCTTTCAGTCGGTCGAGTTGCTGCTGATCCCGCGTCACCAGCTTACAATCGTAGCGCTTCGCCACGGCGGCGTAGACGGCATCGGCGCCACGGAGGCGGCGCGTAGCCGCCATACGGACGGCCTCTTGGGTCAGGAAATCGTCAAGCGGCACCCACGTGTAGCCCGCCGTGTTCCTGACCCTTTGGGCGCCGCCCATGCCCTGAGCCGCGTCATCCGTCGAGCGGGTGACAGCGCCAGAGATCTCCACCAGCAGAAGCGTGGGCACGAATATCGGGCAGCGCAGAGCTTCCAGTTGCGCCAGGAGTTGCTGGCTCTCCGGGGAGCCGTGCTCGGCTGGGTTCAAGGCATTCACATGGACACTGGCGTCGAGGGTGAACATGACCCTACCCTCGAATCTCGTCCATGAGCGCCTGAGTGGAGACATCCTTCGGCCAGCGGCGACGTACCTCGTCGGCCCACCGCACGTACGCTTCCCATGCCTCCTGGCGGGAGGCCGTGGTCGGTTGCGCCTCGGGACTCACCACCGGCAGCAGCCGCGCCACCGGCAGCCCCTTGCGCGTCACGACGTACTCAGTCTGCTCCTGCTGAACGTTCCGAAGCACTTCCGCCGTGTTCGCCCGCAGTTGCTGAACGCCGATGGTTGGCATGGTCCACCTCCCGAGCGAGGCAGGGACTGCCTCACCAGATGCCGATTCTACCCGTCAGCCCGCCGGGGAGCAAGCGCAGGCCGGTGATCTTCCCCGTGGCGTCCGGAACGATCTTCGCGTCGGGCGAGAAGTTCCCGTCGCCGCCCCGGTCTTCCACCAGCTCGTCCCGGGCAACCGAAAGCGCCACGGCTGGGCGCGCGTAGCAGACATTCGAGACCGTCAGCTCGCCGCAGTCGCCGCGTCCAACTGCGCCAGCGCCTCCTCGGGTGTGAGGCAGGTCACCGCGCCTTTCAGTCGGTCGAGCTGCTGCTGGTCCCGCGTCACCAGCTTGCAGCCATGCCGCTTCGCCACCGCACCGTAGACGGCATCGGCGCCACGGAGGCGGCATTGAGTCGCCAGTTGGACTGCCTCTTCGGCCAGGAGGTCGTCGAGCACGGCCCGTGTGTGATCGGGCATCGTCCGCAGCTTCCGGGCGGCGGCGACTCCTTCCGCCGCGTCGTCGGTCGCACGTGCGAGTGCACCCGCGACCTCCACGAGCAACAGCGTGGGAGAGAACACGGGCGTTTGGAGGTCGCCGATTCGGTCGAGGAGTCCGCGACTCACGGGTGACCCGGCTTCAGCGACGTTCGCGGCGTTAACGTAGACGCTGGCGTCTATGGTGAACACCGTGTGCTACCCCCGTATCTCGTCCATGAGCCGCTGCGTCGAGAGCCCCTTGGGCCAACGGCGCCCTGCCTCCTGTAACTGACGGGCGAACTCGGCCCACTCATTGTGCGCTTCCGAATCGAGAGCAGGGGGCTCGGTCTTCGCTACGGGCAGCAGCCGCGCCACCGGCTGTCCCTTGCGCGTCACGACATACTCAGTCTGCTCCTGCTGAACGTTCCGGAGCACTTCCGCCGTGTTCGCCCGCAGTTGCTGAACGCCGATGGTTGGCATGGTCTACCTCCAGGGCGAGGCAAGGACTGCCTAGCCAAATGCCGATTCTACCCGTCCGCCCGCCGGAGGGCAAGCGCGAGAGCGTCAGTGCACATGGCCGTCTCCGTCCTCCACCTGCCCCTGACACGATCCCGCACGACAAGCGGGCCGGCGCGCGATTCGCGCGCCGGCCCGTCATTCTCTCGGAAACCGCCGGGGTCGCCGCTACTGCTTCGGTCCTACCACCGGCCCCGCGGTCGAGTCATACGGCAACGGCACTCCTGCCGCCACGGCCGCAGCCACCTGCGCCGCCACGGCGTCCTTGTCCTTGGCGCTCTGGCTCATCGGCACCGTCACCGCGCGGCACTTCTTGGTCACGTTGCCGCTGGCGTCGGTCACCGTGGCGGTGATCAGGTAGACGCGTCCATCGCCGTTGCCCTTCCGCTCGGCGCGGAGGCGCAGGCCGGTCATCTTGTTCTCGTAGTCCCAGGTGTACGTGACGGTCACCTGGTTGGTCGTCTTCGCCACCTGGTTGCCGTTGTTGTCCCAGGTGTAGCTGGTGTTGCCGTAGGCCAGCAGCCGGTTGTCGGCGGAGTAGGTGGCGTTGGTCGTGCCAATCACGTCGCCGTTGCCGTCTTTCTGCACGAACTGGGTGCGGTTCCCCGCGCCATCCAGCGCGTATTCGTACCAGTACGGGTGGCTGCCGGTGCGCTTCTCAAGCGTCAGCCGGTCGATGTTGTCGTAGCCGAACGTCCACGTCCCGGCTTCCCAGAGCCTGTCCTGAGCGCGCCGAAGGATCTGGTTGTCCGGCAGCAGAAGCTGGTCGGTGATCTGGGTGGGATTCCCCACGTTATCGCGGGTGTACGCCATGCTCAACACCATCGTGTCGTTCGACTTCTTCGTCGCCACGTTGGTCACCTGACCTGCGGCGTCGAACGTCCACGTGCCGTAGGTGCCGTTGGCATTGTCCTGGCGGACAAGCCTACCAAGGGCGTCGTACTGCAAGCCCGTGGTCTCATTGATCGGGTTCGTCAGGCTGGTCAGCCGGTTGGCACTGTCATACTGGTAACTGGTGACTCCGGCATCCGGGTCGGTCATCGTGGCGCGGGTGCCGACTGCCGTGTAAGTGGAGCTCACCGTCTTCCCGCCGGCAATTGGGGCGCTCGCCTTGAGAATGCCCGCCCGGATCTTGCCGGCCTTGCCAATCGAGAACGCTCACCTATCGCCTGCGCGCCATGGCGTGCCCTCCCTAAGGCCGCGGTGCGGCGCCTGGCGCACGAAGGACCGCCCGACACCGGCCACTGCGCATGGTCCAGAGCCGGACCGTGCCATCGTTGCTGGCGGACGCCGCAATCTCCCCGTCCGGCGAGACGCGAACGTCGTTCACGTCGCCCCAGTGCCCCCTCAGCGTGCGGAG
>Ga0210056_1000276_pt1 | contig 39873 bp, 39 predicted proteins | sample CryGeyCG2014_080_2_FD_183965 | JGI IMG/M metagenome (GOLD analysis project Ga0210056, IMG submission 183965) | Groundwater microbial communities from aquifer - Crystal Geyser CG07_land_8/20/14_0.80 (SPAdes) (version 2) | ecosystem: Environmental > Aquatic > Deep subsurface > Groundwater | place...
AGGAGAGCAAGGCTTCCCCGGGGTCAAAGAGCCAGGCAGGTTACACCATGATATCACGGCAACCTGGGAGACCCAGCTTATTCTTCTAAAAGGAGTATGATAAACAACCGATACAAAGGGAGGATATCAAATGATGAGCTGGGAGTCGGATAGCCCTATAGTACCTGTGACCTCGGGTAATGCCGAGTGAGGAAAGGGGGCTACATATTGTTGCTCTTATTAAGGACACATTAACTACGCTTCAGGAGTAGATTATTAATGGAAACGAAATTAGTAAGAATAGCCCAAATAGCTAAAGTAAAACCAAAGGAGGTATTTACATCACTATATCATCATTTAAATGAGGAGATGTTAACTCAAGCTCATCAGGAGCTCAAGGGAGACAAGGCAGTAGGAGTAGATGAAATAACCAAGGCAAACTATGCAGAAAATCTCAAGGAGAATATTCACCATCTGGTAGAAGCCTTAAAGAGACACAGCTACAAACCTCAGCCAGTAAGAAGGGTGTATATCCCTAAAGGGAAAAGCCAAAGGCGACCTTTAGGAATCCCTTCCTATGAAGATAAGATCGTCCAGTTGGGGCTAACTAAAATACTCCAGGCTATCTACGAAGCAGATTTTCTGTCCTGTTCTTACGGTTTCAGACCGAAGATAAGTGGTCATAATGCCTTAAAGAGACTCAATGACATCCTTATTTTTGGAAAGACTAACTACATTGTGGATACCGACATAAAGAGCTTCTTTGATAGTGTAGACCATAAATTACTGATAGAGTTTATCGGCTTAAGGATTGCAGACCCCAATATCAAAAGGCTGATTGTGCGCTTCCTAAAGGCAGGGGTAATGGAGCAAGGTAAATATGAGCCCACCTTAAGTGGAACTCCCCAAGGGGCAATCATCTCTCCAATCCTGGCCAATATATACCTGCATTATGTCCTTGATTTATGGTTTTCTCGGGTAGTGAAGAAATACTGTAAAGGGGAGGCCTATCTCATCAGGTATGCTGATGACTTTGTCTGCTGTTTTCAATACCAAAAAGATGCAGTCCGATTCTATCAGGCCTTACGGGGAAGATTAGCCAAATTTAAGTTGGAATTGGCGATAGATAAGACTAAGATTATTGAGTTTGGTAGGTTGGCAACAGAAAATAGAAAGGCTAAGGGTTTAGAAAAACCCGAGACCTTCTCCTTCTTGGGGTTCACCCACTACTGTAGTCAAAGCAGAAACGGTAAATTCAGAGTAAAGCGGAAAACTGAGGCCAAGAAATTTAAATACAAGATAATAGCTTTCAAGGAATGGATTAGGAAAATTAGGAGCTTTGTCCCTATTTCAGATATCTTCAGACAGGTACGGATTAAGCTCTTAGGCCATTATGCCTATTACGGAATAACCGATAATCTGAGGATGATTAGAAGCTTTTATGATATAGTAATAAAGCTACTATTTAAGTGGTTTAATCGCCGAAGTCAAAGGAGAAGTTTTACCTATGATAAATTTAAACTATACCTTAAACATAATCCTTTGCCTTTACCGAGAATATATGTAAGTATCTTTGCTTAATGGTGCTTATGGATAAGATAATATGAAGAGCCGAATGCCTTAATTGGGCACGTTCGGATCTGTGAGGGGTGGACTGTCAATTAGCCATGGAACAAATATTGTGACACTTCCATTTAGGAAACGGGAAGAAACGGGGAATACAAAGCTGTTCCTAAAGTTAAGAGATGTTCATCTACTCGACTATCCGCACGAGATTGCTTCGTTACTTCGTTCCTCGCAATGACACAAGAACCTTTATTTACAAGGGTTTTAGAAAATAATGAGGACAGGCTTTACTTTTTGTCTTGCACTAAATGCGGGAGGACAAAAGAAGACTGTCCCCATTTAAAATTACCCCCTTCAGGAATGCCCTAAATATGCACGTAGAGTGCCTTTTTTTGAAGGGGTGAAAATTTAGCCATAGCAGTAGGGGTGAGGATATCCATAATTTAAAAATTGTATAGTATGTTCTGGACAACGCACATTGTTAGCTTGACACAGAGTAATGTTTTAGTATAAAATGATACCAATTATGGAAACTATATCTAAACAAAAAGCCATTCAAATTTTAATTCAGAAAAATATTTCTCTGCTGGATATTGGCACTGCCCAAAAAATATTCTCTTTTCAGAAAGAGAATAGTCTTTACAAATTTCTGCAAAGATTAGAAAAAGCTGATATCTTAAAAAGAGTGGTAAAGGTATACCATCACTTCGGTTACTCCTCTAAAAACCAAGAAGATTGTCTATAATGAAAAGGAATTTGAATTTGCCCATCTGAAAAAGGAGTATTTTTTAGGTTAAGTAAAAAACAGATGCAAATTTATGAAGCCTTAAATTTAAAAGAGAGAGCGTTTATATCTCTGGTAGGGGCAGGAGGGAAAAGCACTTTCTTTAACCGATTAGCTCAGGAATTAAGTAAACAGAAAAAAAAGATTGTTTTGACTACTACTACCCATATGTTTACCTGGCAATTAACCCCTTTTATAAAAAAGGGGAACCTAATTGAAGCCGATGATGAAAAGACTATGGAAGAGAAGATTAAAAAATATTTTCAGTTAACAAAAAACAGAGAAGTAGTACTGATTCATCATCGGGTAAAAGAAAAAAAAGAAGAAAAAATTTCCGGTCCCACACCTTTTTATTTAGATAAATGGTGGAAAGAAGGCTTGGCAGATTTTTTCTTGGTAGAAGCCGATGGGGCAGCGGGGAGGACGGTAAAGGCGCCCGCTTCTTATGAGCCAGTAATTCCTTCATCAACCACAGATTTAGTTGGAGTGATTGGTATAGATGCTCTGGGTCTTTCTTTACAGGAAGAAAATGTTTTTCGTTCTAAAGTATTCTCCCAACTAACCGGATTAAAATTAGGAGAAAAGATTGGAATGGAGGATTTATCCCTTTTAATCTGCCATCCCGAAGGTTTATTTAAAGGAGCTCCTCAAGATTGCCGCTGCCATCTTTTTATTAATAAAGTAGAAGATTCTAAAGACCGAAAAATGGCTGAAGAATTGACTTTTCAAGTTTTAAAGACCTGTCACCAGAGAATTAGTAATATAATTATAGGAGCTGCAGGCCAGAAGGAAGTGGTGATTGAGTTAATAAAAGAGGAGAAAGCATTATGATTTGTGGAATCATTTTAGCAGCCGGGGAAGGTAAAAGGATGGGAAAAGTAAAATTAACCCTTCCTCTGGGTGATAAGCAGTTGATAGAATGGGTATTACAAGCAGTAAAGTTAGCTCCTTTAGATAAATATTTTTTGGTGGTCCGCCCGGAAGATAAAGAGATGATCAAGATAGGTGAGAGCTGGGGAGCTGAAATTGTGCTTAATCCTGAATACCGGTCTGGGATGAGCAGTTCTATAAGAAAAGCACTTGATCAGATTTCTTCTGAGGTGGTAGAGGGAATTTTTATTCTTTTAGGTGATCAACCCTTAATTAATCCCTCTATAATATTTAAGATGCTTAAAGCTTTTACTCCGGGTAAAAAAGAGATAGTAGTTCCTTTTTATAAAGATAAGCAAGGAAATCCGGTACTTTTTGATAATTATTGGAAAGAAGAGTTGATGAAGCTTTCCGGTGATGTAGGAGGGAGAGTTTTAATTAAAGCCCATCCCGAAAAGTTAAAAAGAGTAAATATTTTAGATGAAACAATTTTATTTGATATTGATCAAGAAGAAGATTATTTTAAAGCCCAGACGTATTTAAAATTATTATATAATAGAAGGGGAAACTGAAATTGGATAATATATTAATAGTTATTCGTGGGGGAGGAGATTTGGCTAGCGGGGTGGCGGTGAGGCTTTTTCGAGCTGGATTTTCCGTAATGATTTTAGAAGTAGATCATCCTACGGTTATCCGTCTCCCGGTTTCGTTTGCCCGAGCAGTTTATGAAGGTAAGGCTATTGTAGAAGAGATAGAAGCTGTTTTAATTCCTTCCTGGGAAAAAGCGAAAGATACTATTAAGCAGGGAAAGATTCCGGTTTTAATAGATCCGAAAGGAAGTTGTATTAAAAAACTTTCTCCTATTGTTTTAGTGGACGCTATTTTGGCTAAACGAAATTTAGGGACAAAAATAGACCAAGCACCGCTGGTCATTGGATTGGGTCCAGGATTTACTGCCGGGGAAGATGTAGAGGTAGTAATAGAAACTGAGCGAGGACATAAATTAGGCCGAGTTCTCTATCAGGGACAGGCAGCACCAGATACCGGTATACCTGGAGAAGTAGGAGGAGAATCGAAGAGAAGATTATTGCGAGCTCCGGCTGAAGGTAAAATTATTCCTTTACGTAAAATTGAAGATTTGGTTAAGGAAGGAGAGGTAATTGCAGAGGTGGAGGGAATTCCTCTGAAAGCAGAAATATCTGGTGTCCTACGAGGATTAATTTATCCCCAAAGTTGGGTTACCAAAGGGATGAAAATAGGAGATATTGATCCCCGAGGGATAAAAGAATATTGTTTTACGGTTTCCGATAAAGCTCGTTCCATAGGGGGAGCAGTTTTAGAGGCAGTTTGTACTTATTTAAATAAAAGATAATAAAAATTTTTTTACATTCCGTTATATTTATGTTAGTATAACGTATAATTTAGAAAATCTCTCTATAAAATATACGTAGGACAGGCGTCTCGCCGGTCAGAAAATTCATGGAAGCGTCATCTATAAAAGGAGGCAGGATTGCTGTAAAGTTATAGTTTAATGAGAATGAGAAATAAGGAAGGAGAAGTTACAATGAAACGATTTAGTTTAGTACTAATATTAATAATAGTGTTAATGCTTGTATGGGGGATAGTTAGTTATGCAGAGGAAAAGAAAGTAGAGATTTTGGCTTTTTGTGGTTCTGCTTCAAAACCGGCAATGGAAGAGTGTGCAAAGCTATTTGAAGAAAAAAGTGGAATAAGAGTAGTTCTATATTTTTCTGGTTCGGGCGAAATGTTATCACAGATGAAGATGAGCAAGAGAGGTGATATCTATATCCCTGGGTCTCCTGATTACATGGTTAAAGCAGTGAACGATGGTGTTGTAGATGTTAATCAGAATGTAGAGATAATTGCCTATCTGGTTCCGGCAATACTTGTACAGAAGGGAAACCCGAAAAATATCCAGGGGCTTTATGATCTATCGAAAGAGGGTATCCGTGTTGCCATTGGTAACCCAGAATCTGTATGTGTAGGCTTATATGCTTATGAAATTTTAGAAAGAGAGGGGCTTCTTAATAAGGTAAGTAAAAATATTGTTACTCTTGGTGGGAGTTGCAGTATGACTGCAGCCCTTATTCCTATGAAAGCTGTCGATGCTATTATGGGATGGGAAGTATTTGCAAAATGGAATTCCGAAACCACTGTGGTGATATTCTTAAAACCTGACCAAGTGCCTCGACTGGCCTATATTCCGGCAGCAATTTCTACTTTTAGTGAACATCCTAAAGAAGCAAAACAATTTATTGAGTTTTTAAAGTGCCTTGAAGGGCAACAAATTTTTACTAAATGGGGTTATCTTTCGACTGAGAAAGAGGCTCGAAAATTTGCTCCCGGGGCCTCTATTGGTGGAGAATATAAATTACCTGCTGATTATGTATCTCCTGTAGGAAAGTAAAAATATGCCGAGAAAGATAAATAGTAACACTTTATTTAATATGGCAATTATTTCTACCCTGGTAGTAGTTATACTATTTATAGGGCTATTGTTGTTTTCAGTTATTGATTATATCCATTGGAAGAGATTGTCTAATGTATTTTTTTCGAATGAAGTTCTATTTTCTATGAGATTAAGTTTGATAACTGCTACAGTGGCAACAGGTATTTCGATGATGATGGCTATTCCAACAGCATTTGCTCTGTCGAGATTAAATTTTTGGGGGAAAGATATAATTGATACCCTGATTGATATACCTGTTATTCTATCACCTATGGCCACAGGTGCAGTACTATTGATCTTTTTTAATAATACTACATTAGGTAAATTTATTGAAGATAATATTACGCGCTTTACCTTTGAGGTGAAAGGTATTGTATTTGCCCAGGTTGCAGTAGTATTTGCTCTTGCTGCGCGGCTTTTAAAGTCGATTTTTGATGGTATTGATATTCGATGTGAGGATGTAGCCCGTACCCTTGGCGCAAATAAGATTAAAGCATTCTTTAATATTACCCTTCCGATGGCGAAGAGCGGTATCATTGCAGCATTTATTATGACTTGGGCGAGAGCAATTAGTGAGTTTGGGGCAACACTTATGTTAGCAGGGGCGAGTACAATGAAAACCGAGACTCTTCCTATCGCTATATTTTTGAGTTTTGCGAAGGCAGATGTTTATCAAGCGGTGGTTGTTATATTGATACTCTTGGGGTTAGCAGTATTTGTTCTTTTGGCTTTTCGTTGTATTACAAGGAGAATATTGCTATGATAAAAGTGGAAAATTTTTGTCTAAATTTGGGAAATTTTAAACTAAAGAATATAAATTTTAGTGTAGAGGATGGCCAATATTGTATCCTCTTAGGCCCATCTGGTGCAGGTAAAACCCTTCTTATGGAATGTATAGTAGGATTGAGGAAACCAGACAGAGGAAGAATTTTTTTAAATGGACGTGAAGTTACAGATATACCACCTGAAGAAAGGAATATAGGATATTTACCGCAGGATTATGCGCTTTTTCCTTTTATGAATGTTTATCGTAACATTAGTTTTGGCCTTAGACTGAGAAAATTTACGGCTGATGAAATAAAAACAGATGTGGAGGATGTTGCAGATTCCCTTAATATAAAACACCTGTTATATCGTTTACCTTCCACCTTAAGTGGAGGTGAAAAGCAACGAGTAGCGTTAGCGAGAGCGTTTATTATTAATCCTTATTTTCTTCTTCTTGATGAACCTTATTGTTCATTGGATGCAAATTTAAAGAGGAACCTTTGGCTTCAAATGTTACGCTTTCATCGGAGGACAAATAAAACAACGGTTCATATTACGCATGACCTTGAAGAAGCATTTACGCTTGGAGAGAAGGTAATTGTATTAATTAATGGATATATAGAACAGAGCGGTAGCCGTGAAGATGTATTTTACCATTGTAATAGTTTTGAAGTAGCCTCTTTTTTGGGTATTAGTAATATTTTATATGGTAGAATAATTTCAATAAATAGAAAAGAAGATAATATTAAAATAAGATGGAAAGGTTACACTATAACCGCGCGGTTTAAGGAGGAATTTGCTGAAGGTAGTAAAATAAGGTTTTGTATCCGTCCTCAGGAGATAAAAATTATTAGAGAAGGTCGTCCAATTAAAGAAGAGCTAAGAGATAATTTATTTAGAGGTCGGATTGTTGATTCGATTTCTCATGGTGCGACATACACTCTATATTTTAGGATATTTAATTCATTACCCATTTATGGCAGCGAACACGATTTTGAAATAATAGTGCCGGCATATACATATCTAAAATTGAATTTGCAAAGGGGTAAAGAAATTATGGTAGGATTAAGGAAGAAAGCAATTCAGGTTTTTAAGGAAATTTAAAAGGATTTTATTATTTTTAGGAGAATTAAATTTTTGTTAAAGGAGTAAAAGCAAGATGTTAGAGATTTTAAAAGAAGCCTTAAAGAGAATCGATAAAGGCGAAACAATCGCCTTAGTTACGGTTGTTGAAGCTAAAGGGTCGACACCAAGGGAAGTAGGAGCAAAGATGTTAGTGAATAAGGAAGGTTTAATAGCTGGTACTATAGGAGGCGGGATAACCGAAGCCAGAGTAATTAAAGAAGCGAAACAGGCTCTAAGAGATGGAAAGGGACGGCTTTTAAGTTATCATTTAACCAAAGAAGAGGCTGCCTTGGATGAAGGGGTAATCTGTGGTGGTGATATGATGTTATTTGTGGATGTTCTACGCCCCAAAGAAGAGATAATGATTTTTGGAGGAGGACATATTGCGGTTTGTCTATCAAAATTGGCCAAGATGGTGGGATTTAGATTAGTAATTATTGATGATCGAGAGGAGTTCGCCAGCAAAGAAAGATTTCCTGAAGCAGATGAAATAATAGTAGAGTCGATAGGTAAGGCTTTAAAACAGGTTAAGATAACACCTTCTACCTATATTGTCATTGTGACCCGAGGACACTTGCAGGATCAAGAGGTGCTTGCTTCAGTAATACAATCAGATGCAGCTTACCTTGGGATGATTGGTAGTCGTAAAAAAAATGCAACTGTCTTTAAAAATTTAGAAGAACAAGGGGTATCAACACAAGAACTTAAAAAAGTTCATGCCCCCATTGGGATGGATATCGGAGCTCAAACTCCGGAAGAGATTGCAGTGAGTATCATTGCGGAGATTATTCAGGTAATGAAGAAAAGTAATAAACTAATTGGGGAGGGGAAGGAAAAATGATAGAGAAATTAATGCAGATGACCAGAGCCTCCGGGTGTGCAGCAAAAATAAATCCCAAAGATTTAGAGAATTTTTTAAGTAAAATTAAGCAAACCAAAGATAAAAGATTGCTGGCTGGTCTTGAGCATAATGAGGATGCAGCGGTTTATAAGTTAGATGAAAATACGGGTATTGTATTTACCTTAGATCTAATTACTCCTCTAGTTAATGATCCATACGTCTTTGGGCAGATTGCTGCTACCAATTCTTTAAGCGATGTATTTGCTATGGGTGGAAGACCCCTTATGGCATTGAATATTGTCTGTTTCCCTGAAGAAGAGAAAAAATATAATCTGTTGGAAGAGATATTAAGAGGAGGGGCAGATAAAGTTGCAGAAGCAGGTGGAATCTTGGCAGGAGGTCATTCATTAAATGATAAAGAACCAAAGTATGGATTAGCCGTGGTAGGATTAGTTGACCCAAAGAAAGTAATTTATAATAATACACCTGAAGTAGGGGATTTCCTCATCCTAACTAAACCCCTGGGGGTAGGTATAATTTCCACCGCTATTAAGGGAGAAATTGCCGAGAAAAGAGTAGTAGATAAGGCAGTTTTTTGGATGACTAAACTAAACAAACTTTCCCAGGAGTTATTAGAATTGAATATTCATAGTCTTACCGATGTTACGGGCTTTGGTTTAGTTGGGCATCTTAGCGAGATGTTGTTATTAAGCGGAAAAGAATTAGGAGCAAAAATAATGTTTGAAGATATTCCTGTAATTGAAGGAGTTTATGATTATGTTAATACTGGTATGGTCTCAGAAGGAGCGATGAAGAATCGAAAGATTTATTCTTGTATAGCAGAAAAAAATATTAATTTATCTTTTGAGAAGGAGATTGTTCTTTATGACCCACAGACTTCGGGAGGGTTACTTATTTCTATTGACCCCCAACAGGTAGAAAAAGCTATAAAACTTTTACATCAGGAAGGTTTTACTGAAAGTAAGATTATAGGAGAGGTTATCAAATCAAAGAGTAAAGAAAGGATTAAAATATGTTAAAAAAATTTTTTTGTTTCAGAAAGTATATTATTTTTATTGGTGTATTTATTGGAATATCAGCGACAGTTTTGCAAAAATTAGGAAATCCAGCCAATATGGGGATCTGTGTAGCCTGTATGGAGCGAGATATTGCCGGTGCTTTAGGTTTGCATCGAGCAGCGGTGGTTCAATATATCCGTCCCGAGATTATTGGTTTTGTCTTTGGCTCCTTGATAGCCGCCTTAATCTTTAAAGAGTTTAAAGCTCGTAGTGGTTCGGCCCCACTCCTGCGGTTTGTCTTAGGGTTTTTAGCGATGATCGGAGCCTTAGTCTTTTTAGGTTGCCCCTGGCGGACTTTACTCCGGTTAGCCGGGGGTGATGGGAATGCCCTTTTTGGTTTAGCAGGACTAATCACCGGCATTTGGGTAGGGATATTTTTTATTAAATCAGGTTATAATTTAGGTCGTAATCAAAGGACTTATCCTTTAGTTGGTTGGATTATGCCCCTTATAATGATGGGGCTTTTTCTTTTACTTCTTTTTCGACCACAATTACCTTCCGGAGCAGTTTTTTTTAGTAGTCAAGGACCAGGTTCGCAACATGCTCCTCTCTTTATCGCTTTGTTAGTGGCTATGGTAATAGGATTTTTAGCCCAAAGGACCAGATTCTGTACTGTAGCAGCCGTTCGAGATGTGATCCTTATTAAGGATACTTATCTATTTACGGGGGTTATTAGTCTATTATTAGCTGCTTTGGTAAGCAATCTAATCTTAAAGCAGTTTCACCCTGGTTTTCAGGGTCAACCCATTGCTCATACTAATCAATGGTGGAATTTTGGGGGTATGGTTTTAGCAGGGTTGGCTTTTACTTTAGCTGGGGGATGTCCCGGTCGCCAACTCTTTCTTTCTGGCGAAGGCGATGCAGATGCCGCTGTATTTGTCCTGGGGATGATCGCAGGTGCAGCCTTTGCTCATAATTTTGCTACGGCTAGTTCTGCCCAAGGTCCCGGTCTTTGGGGGCCGGCTTCAGTTATTGTGGGATTGATCATCTGTCTGGTTATTGGCTTTAGCATGAGTAATTTAGGGAAAAAGAAAATGGAGGATAAAAAATGAATCAAAGTATCGATGTTCGAGGACTTTCCTGTCCGCTTCCCGTAGTTGCAGTTAGAAATAAGCTATTGGAGATGAAAAAGGGAATTTTGGAAGTCTTAGTAGATACCGGAACCTCTAAAGATAATATTACTCGAATGGCTACAAATACAGATTGGAAAGTAGAGATAAAAGAAGAGGGTGAAGAATATTTACTCATCATTTCCAGGTAGAAAGAAAAAAGTTGGAAAGGGAAAATAATGATTTATTTAGATAATGCTGCTACCTCTTATCCCAAGCCGAAAGAGGTAGGGCAAGCAATGATGTATTTTTTAGAAAAGATAGGAGCCACCCCTGGACGCTCTAGCCATCGTCTTTCTATTGAGTCTGCACGTATACTTTATCAGGCCAGAGAAAGTTTGGCCGAGTTGTTTAATGTTGACGATCCCTTGAGAATTATCTTTACTTTAAATGTAACTGAGGCGTTAAATCTTGCCTTGAAGGGGTTACTACGGCCTGGAGATCAGGTGATTACCAGCAGTATGGAACATAATTCAGTTATGCGCCCTCTTTGCGAATTAGAAAAAAGAGGGGTGGAGGTCATGGTTGTTCCTTGCTCCTCCCAAGGGGTTCTTGACCCGGTGGACCTAGAAAGGGCGATTAAAAAAAACACCAAATTGATCGTTTTAAATCATGGCTCTAATGTAATAGGTAGCTTACTGCCTATTACTGTGGTGGGAGAGATAGCCAAAAGACACCATATTCTTTTTTTAGTAGATACAGCTCAAACTGCGGGTTGTTATCCTTTAGATATTAAAAAAGATAATATAGACCTTTTAGCCTTTACCGGTCATAAAGCCCTCTATGGTCCTCCCGGGACAGGAGGGTTGGTCATAGGAGAGAGAGTCGATACTAAGAAATTAATCCCCTTAAAGGTAGGTGGAACAGGTAGCCATTCAGAGTTTGAAGAACAACCAGATTTTTTACCGGATATTTATGAGAGTGGAACACCTAATATAGTAGGTTTAAATGGATTAAAGGAAGGTGTCCGTTTTGTTCTGGCCGAAGGGGTAGATAAAATTCATCAACATGAGAAAAATTTAATTATTCGATTAATAGAAGGGCTAAAGGAGATTCCCGAAGTTACTCTCTACGGAGGAGATTATCGGAAAGAGCAAGTAGCCGTTGTTTCGTTTAATCTCAAAGATAAATGGCCTTCTGAGGTGGGGATGAGGCTTGATGAAGAATATGATATTATGTGTCGGGTTGGCTTGCATTGTTCCCCGGCTACCCATAAAACCATTGGTACTTTTCCCAGGGGTACGGTTCGATTTAGTATGAGTTGGTTTAATACTCTTGAAGAAGTAGATCAAGCAATTATAGCTATAAGAGACATTGCTAAAGGTGCATAACCAAGAGGAGTTTTTACTGATGAAAGATAATTATAGGGTAGTAATATTTTATTCTACCAGTGCAGCTATAAGGACAGAAAGTTTAGCTAAAAAGCAGGGACTTGCGATAAAACTCATCCCAGTACCTCGTCATCTAAGTTCTGATTGTGGTATTTGCTTACAGTTTAATAATGAAGATAAACCGAAAATAGAAAAAATTCTACAAGACGGAAAAGTTGAATATGAAAATATTTATAAAATATAATTTACTTCAAGTAGGGGTATTGCGGATGAAAATCAGTAATATGTGTAATATGTAGGGGCAGACCTTGTGTCTGCCAGTAATATGAGAAAAAGAAACCCATTTATGAAAATATTAAGGATAAATTACAGGAAGTGATGAAATTGAAATTGAGATATAAGATTTGGATAGAAAAGAATGGAGAAAAAGCCTTCGGTGACGGTCCTCTGGATATCCTTAATCGAGTAGAGAGGGCTGGGTCATTAAGGCAAGCTGCAGAAGAGATAAATATGTCTTATTCTCAGGCCTGGAATTTAATAAAAGATTTAGAGGAGAGATTAGGATTTAAGTTATTAGAAAGGAAGAGAGGAGGAGAAAGCGGCGGAGGGTCACAACTTACTGAGCAGGCCAGAGATTTGATGATGAAATTTGAAATATTTCGCCATAAAGCCCAAGAGAGTTTAAATTTGCTTTATAAAGAAATATTTTAACTTTCCCCCTTAAAGGGGGAGGATAAAGGTGGGGGTGTTATTTAAAATATTATGAAAAAGATAGCGGTAGAAAAAGCAGTAGGGACGATTTTATGTCATGACATTACGCAGATCATTCCTGGTCAGTTTAAGGGAAGAGCCTTTAAAAAAGGACATATTATTCAAGGAGAAGATATAGAAAAATTTTTAGAATTAGGAAAAGAACAGATCTATGTATGGGAACCAAAAGCCGGGGAAATTCATGAGAATGAAGCAGCTCTGCGAATAGCAGGAACAATTGCCGGGGAAAATATAATTTATGATGAACCAATAGAAGGAAAGTCTACTTTAAAATCAAAAGTTAAAGGAGTTTTAAAAATTGAGTCTTCTCTTTTAAAGGACATAAATTCAATAGAAAATATTTCTATTGCTTCTCTTCCGGGAAATTTTAAGGTAGAAGAAGGACAAAAGATAGGCGGTGCTCGTATCATACCTCTATTTATTAAGGAAGAAAAATTGAAAAAGATAGAAAATTTATGCTTAAAAAGAGGTAAAGTATTGGCAGTAAAAAATTATAAAAAAATGAAAGCTGCCATTATAACTAATGGTAATGAAATATATAAAAATAGAATTCAAGATAAATTTGGACCAATAATGAAAGAGAAATTAAATTATTTTAGAGCTGAATACCTGGGTCAAACTATTTGTCCTGATGATCTAGAAGAAATAAAAAAAGTAATTTTTCATTATCAAGGAAAAGGAGCTGATCTAATTATATTAACCGGTGGAATGTCAGTTGATCCGGATGATTTAACTCCTGGGGCTATAAGGAATAGCGGGGCGAAAGTAGTGACTTATGGGGTCCCGGTTCAACCAGGGAATATGTTTATGATGGCTTATCTTAAAGATACTGTTCTTTTAGGGATTCCAGGTTGTGCGATGTATTATAAAACTACTATTTTAGATGTAGTATTGCCTCGGATTTTTATTGGAGAAATTTTGACTAAAGAAGATTTTGTAATCATGGGAGAAGGTGGATTTTGTTTAAACTGTGAAGTTTGTCGTTATCCTAATTGTTTTTTCTGTCGGTGAAATAAAAAGGAGAGGGGAAAAAATGGATTTTTATGAGGATATAAAAGAAAAATTTTTTAATCTAATTAAAGATAAAAACCTAATGTCTTTAAAAGTACAAATAGTAAGTGCTAAACCATTAACACCACAAGAGGTAATCGGAAAGCCAGAAAGAAATGATTTTCCTTTATTAAAGGGCAAAGAAGTAATGATTCAAGCAAATTTTAAAGGAAGTTTAGGTCAAGCCTTTACTGATATGCCCGGAAATTATAGTGCTACCCTGAAGGAGATTTTCGAGATGACCTTAGATAATAATTTTAAAAGAGCTGTTTTTATTGCTACTTTAAATGCTGTTTTAAGGTACTTAAAACTTGTTAATAAGACAGTTCACTGCAAAGATAAAGAACCAGGAGATTGTGCTGCTCACCTGGTAGATTATATCAAAGAGCGATTTGATAATCCCCGTATCGCTTTTATCGGGATGCAGCCAGCTATGGTGGAGGCCTTAACTGATCATTTTAAAATTAGGGTAACCGATTTAGATTATGACAATGTAGGTCAAAAAAGAGGTGGGGTATTAATAGAGGATGTTTCTTATACCAAAGAAATCATAAACTGGGCCGATCTAATTATTGCTACTGGAACCACTGCAGTTAATAATACCTTATCTTCACTCTTAGTAAATAAGCCGATTATCTTTTATGGAGTTACTATTGCTGGCCTTGCTTATCTTAAAGGTTATGAACAATATTGTTTTTGTGGCCATTAGAAGTTTTTGATATTACCAGAAATTAGGAGAATATATATAAATGAAGAATTTTTTTATTTTGTTATTAATAGGATTTTTAATCTTGGTTTCCTTGGGCGAAGGTGCCGCACAAGAAGAGACTCCTCTGGGAATGGCGGTAGAATTTATGGACCATGCTGCTTGTGCCTATATCAGTCAGGATAAAGGTTGGTTTAAGGAAGAGGGGCTCAACTTAACTACTTATGAGAGTTATGTGACTGGTATGGCTTTAGCTGCTGCTTTAGCCCGGGGAGATATTCAGGTAGCTTATATTTGCTTAATACCAGCCATAAATGTCTATGCTAATGCAAAAGTGCCAATAAAGATAGTGGCTGGAACACATAAGTATGGATATGGTTTAGTAGTTAATCCTGATAAAGTAAAAATAATCCAGGATTTAGAAAAACCAGATATTCGCCTCGGTTGTGTCAGAGAAGGTGGAGCGGTGGATGTGTTGCTTCATCGGACAATGGACAATTACAATCTCAATAAAGAAAAAATATTAAATAGAATTCAGCGGATGGATCCAGTAAAACAAGTTCTGGCTATAAAGATGGGGCAATTAGATGCTGCTTTTCTCCCTGAACAATGGGCAACTATGGCTGAAGAGTCTGGTTTTAAGATGTTGTTGATGAGTCAGGAGGTCTGGCCTGAGATGCAAGGAAGTGTTTTGGTGGTAAAGGAAGAATTGATCAAGAATCATCCTGATTTAGTAAAGAAGTTGGTCAAAGTTACCAAAAGAGCAACTAATTGGGCTAATCAATATCGGGAAGAAGCAGCAGAGATTATGGCTCGGCAATTACAAATTGCCAAGGGAAGTCTTTTCCCTATAAATACAGCTGAAGAAGCGGGCAGATTAGATATTACCCCTGAAGTCTTGTTTCGCTCGATGGAAAGATTGAAATATACTACTGATATCAATCCTGAGATGGTGCAGGAAACCATAGATTATCTGGCAAAATTGGGCTATATAAAAAGTAGCTTCCCGGCTGAAGATATTTTAGATTTGAGTTTTATAGAGGAATGAAAAGATATAAAATATTAAAATTAAAATGGGAGATAATCCCCATTATTATATTTCTCGGAATATGGGAGATAATTGCTCGCCTAAACTTAATCTCTGGTCATTTTTTCTTTCCTCCCTTTTCTACTATAGTAACAGAATTTTGGTATCTAACCGTTAACGGAGTATTAGGGCCTAATTTTCTAAGTAGTCTAATTAGAGTTCTTGTAGGTTTTTCTACCGGTTCTATTGCCGGGCTATTGATGGGAATTATAATGGGGTGGAGTGAAGTGACCAACAAAGCATTAAGTCCAATCATCAGTCTAATTTATCCTATTCCAGCCTTGGGCTGGCTCCCTTTATTGATGTTATGGTTTGGAATTGGTGAAATCTTGCCGATTACTATAATATTTATCTGCTCCTTTTTTCCTATCCTTTATAATACTGTTACCGGAATTAACAACGTGAATAAAAATTATATCTTTGCGGCCAGGATATTAGGTGCTTCTGATCTGAAAATTTTAGTTACCATAGTTGTCCCCCTTGCTTTACCTAATATTTTTACCGGGTTAAGATTAGAATCAGGGATGGCCTGGCGAGTGATCATAGCAGCAGAAATGGTAGCTATACCTACCGGAATTGGAGCACTGCTGATGAAGGCTGAAAGTCTCATACGTATAGATATTATTATCGTTTGTCTAATAATATTAGGAGTAATGTGTCTTTCCTTTGAAATTTTTTTTACCTTTTTAGAAAAGAAATTGACCAATCGATGGAGATAATATGTCCTCTATTAAACTTAAAGACATTTCTAAATATGTTTGTAAAAATGTTAATTTAGAGATATTTGATAAAGAATTGCTAGTATTGTTAGGACCGAATGGGGCAGGAAAAAGCACTTTGTTGAATATTATTGCTGGTTTAATCGATTACCAGGGGTCAGTATTTTTTGATCATAAACCAGTGGATAAGTTGCCGGCTAATAAAAGGAGAATAGGTTACTTATTTCAAGAATTGAATCTATTTCCCCATATTGATGTAGCTGGTAATATTGCTTATGGTTTGAGAGTTCAAAAACAATCTCAAAATGAAATAAAGGTAAGAGTTGAAAACCTACTTCAAATTATGAAAATAAAACATTTATCTTCATATTACCCCAAACAACTGAGTGGGGGCGAAAAACAGAGGGTGGCTTTAGCTCGAGCCTTAGCCAATTCTCCTAGTATTTTACTTCTTGATGAACCGATGAATAGTTTAGATTATCGCACTTCGAAATATCTAAGGACTGAGTTTAAAATATTACAAAAAAAACTGGAGATTACCACCATTTATGTTACTCATAATTTTTACGAAGCAGACGAGATGGCAGACCGAATTGCTGTACTGGATAAAGGTAAATTAGAACAGGTTGGTTCCCCTGAGGAAATATTTTTTCATCCTACCAAAGCAGTTAGTGATTTTATTGGTGAGCCGAATATTTTAAATGGTGATTATTATCATAGATTAAGTTTTCTAAAATCTACGGAAATTAAAGACCATTGAGGCTATAGTAAATAATTTTTATTATTAAAGTGGATAAAATTAGTTTAAGTTAAAATATTTTTTAATTTTTTTAAAAAAAGAAGGATATTTTATAAATATGTTTATTTAAAGATTGGTTTCATAAGATATTCAAGGCACGTTCTGAGAGAAAAGGCAGAAGCTCCAATCCCATAGCAGTCAAATTCTTTATCATAATAATCTACAGCAGCAATATCCATGTGAGCCCACGGAATAAGGGGATCAACAAATTCTCTTAAAAACATCCCAGCCGTGATAACTCCACCACCAGGACCACCTGAATTTGCTACATCTGCATTGGGAGTATTAATTTGTTCTCGAAGTTTCTCATCATCCATAATGAAGCGATGAAATCTTTCTCCAGCCTTATCTGCAGCCTCAAGAAGCTCCCGAATCAAATCGTCCCAGTCTGAAACGAGTCCGGCAGTATAGTTACCCAAAGCAGTAACAGCTGCTCCAGTAAGGGTGGCTATGTCTATAATAGCGTCAGGTTTTAGAGTCGAGGTGTAAGCAAGCATATCTGCAAGGGTGACTCGTCCTTCGGCGTCTGTATTTTTTATTTCAATGGTTTTGCCATTCATGGCTTTAATAATGTCGTCGGGCCTGTAGGCATTTCCATCAGGCATGTTTTCTACGGCGCCAAAAAGTCCGTGGACTTCATAAGGACACTGAAGTTCGGGGAGAGCATTCATGATGCCGAGCACGTTACAGGCACCAGATTTGTCACCTTTCATCGTTTTGATGCCTTCCCTGGTTTTAATACAGAGGCCGCCGCTATCAAAGGTAACACTTTTGCCTACAAGTGCAATTTTGCCCAAGGGTGTTCCCTTTGGTTTATACACCATGTGAACAAGTCGAGGAGGAGTTTTAGACCCCTTTCCCACATGCCAAAGGGCGAGAAGTCCTTTTTCTTGTATCTCGTGTTCATCAAGGATTGTAATCTCCATTTCATGGCGGGTTGCTATATCTCTGGCAATGGTGGCCATGGTAAGAGGGGAAATAACGTTTCCTGGTTCATTGGCGAGATTCCGAGCATATATCTGGGCTTCTGCCACGTGTTTTCCCTGAGTTATGGCAGCCAAATCTCCTCTATCGAGGCAAAAATGTTCACATTGTGCTACAGGAAAAGAATTGGTTGTACGGTATTTTGTGAAGCGATAGTTTCCAAGAACAGCACCCTCTGCTACAGCTCTACTCATAAGGTCATCTGGTTCTTCTGGTAGAATAAGGGCAAAGGAAGAGAGGTTCATAGTCGTTCCTTTTCTTACAAATTCTGCGGTCATATTTCGGTAAAGAGTGCTCTGTGCCAGCCTTTTTTCAGGTTTTTGGCCTAATCCGATAACGGCGAGCCATCGCACAGATCCTTCTGCGCAGGGAATAAACTGGAGAAAGCCTTTTTTGCGCCATTGGGCAGCTAGATGGCTGTAAAGTGCTACTTCTTCAGGTAGATCTGAATTTTCAAAAAGCATAAAGCCTCGAACATCGAGTTGACCTTTGAACGACGACGGGGTATTAAAAAATTCCATGATGCACCTCCAGAAAAAATAACATAATAAAGATACTATACAACAAAAGAAAAGGAGCACTTAATGACCTAATCAATAAAGTTGAATTCACCGCAAAAAACCTTACCTCCAATGCAGGAGTTTTGCTACTCCTTAATTATACAGAAGAACCAAAGATATTTCAAGAACTTGACGAAATTTTGGTCTTTGATAATAATAGTTTTACCGTTGTTAACGGTGAAGGAGTAAAAAATTAAATTTTCCTTGAAAGGCGGTGAAGAAAATGGTAAAATTTAAATATAGATTCGCAGATTCACCATGAAATTTATGAGGATTTTAATGGAGGCATTGTTTATGAAGGATAATCAGGAAAAAGATAAAACATTCTATATGGAGCAAGCAACACACCTTCACAACTGCCACCTTGTTGTGGATGCTCACTTTGATTTACCTCCTCTCGTTTTGGCGAAACGTCTCAAGGGGGCAACCCATGTTATTGAAAACGACTACCTTCCTGCCTTACGGGCTGGGGGAGTGGGGCTTGTTATTTCTTCTCTTTTTATCCCCAACGAATTTTTACCGGAAATGGGGCTTCGAAGAGCCCTCGATCTTATAAGCGCTCTTCATTCAGAAATGGAAGAAAGCCCTGGACTTTTCTCTCTTTGCCGGAACACAGAAGAGATTAAGCAGGCGAGAGAAAGAGGAGAGCTTGCCATTCTTCTTTCTTTTGAAGGCCTTGAACCTATAGGGAATGACTTATCTCTATTAAGAATTTTTTACGAATTAGGAGTCCGTGGAGTTGGTTTGACATGGAGTCGCCGAAATTATGTGGCTGATGGATGTTTTTTCAATCCAGTAGAAGAGGGCAGAAAGGGCGGTCTCACTGACTTTGGACTGAGAGTAGTAAGGGAAGCAGTCCGTTTGGGGATGTATCTTGATATTAGCCATCTTAACGACGAGGGAGTAGAAGACCTTTTTGCTTTTTATGATGGTCCTGTCATGGCCTCCCATTCGAACTGCCGAAGTCTCACTTTCACGATGCGTAATCTTACCGACGAACTCATTCAAAAATTGGCCTCCCGGAGAGGTGTTATGGGAATGAATGTATGCAGCGCTTTTGTCGGTAACCCAGACAAAAAAAGCCTTGATGAAAAGGACCTTGCGAATCATGTTGATTATATTCGAGATCTTGCAGGGGTAGAGCAGGTAGGGTTTGGGTTTGATTTTTGTGATGAGATGAGAGACTTTTCAAAACCAGACCCCCACCGTAATTATGATTGTATTAAAGGTTATAGCCGATGTATCGAATTTACAGCAGAATTATTGGCCCGGGGGTATAGTGAAGAAGAGCTTGTAAAAATTATAGGGGGAAATTTCCTACGGTTCCTCGAGGAGACTATTCATTAACAAAGGAACAAAATTTTTCCGTCAAATTAAAAAATATAAATAATTAGGAGGTGGGAGCAAGATGAGCATTTTATTAATAAAAGATGGAGACGTTTATGCACCTGAACATCAAGGGGAAAAAGATATACTGGTTATCAATGAAAAAATCTTTTTTATTGACCAAAATATTTTAACCTCAGCATTAAATGCAATGGATAAAAATATAAAAATCATTGATGCTTCAAAGTGTATGGTCATTCCCGGCCATATTGACCAACATGTTCATATTAATGGCGCCGGTGGCGAGGGAGGACCTCAATATCGAACTCCACCCATCCAATTGAGTGAATTTGTGAAAGCAGGTATAACATCAGTGGTAGGGTTGTTAGGTACAGATGGATTTGCCAGATCATTAAAAGCCCTTTTAATGAAGGCAAGGGCATTGGAACAAGAAGGAATAAGTACCTGGATATATACCGGGGCATACGAATATCCTTCGCCAACCATCACCGAAAGCATTTTATCTGACCTCATTTTAATTGATAAGGTCATTGGTTTAAAAATAGCTTTGTCGGATCACCGGGCTTCCCATCCCACGGTAGATGAATTTATAAAAGTGACTTCTGAGGCAAGAGCCGGTGGAATTCTGGCGGGAAAAGCAGGCGTGGTTCATATACATATGGGAGGTGAAAAACAGGGTTTAAACTGCTTGTTTGATATCATTAGAAACACAGAAATACCCATAGAACAGTTTGCGCCAACTCATTTAAATAAAAAAGATGAAGAGCTTTTTCGACAGGTGGTGGAATTTGGCAAAATAGGCGGATATATCGATTTGACTGCCGGCGTTTCAGGGGAAGAAAAATCAAGTCATAGCATAAAACCTGGCAAGGCCATTAAAGAACTGCTGAAAAATGGTATTTCCATAGAAAAAATTACCATTAGTTCCGATGGGAATGGCAGTCTCCCAAAATTTAATGAAAAGAAAGAGTTTGTGGGAATGAGTATTGCATCTGTCTCGTCTCTGCATCAGGAATTTATTAATATGGTAAAAGAAGAAAAATTTTCTATAAAAGAGGCGATTCATGTAACTTCTACCAATATTGCCAAACATTTAAAATTGGATAAAAAGGGAGAAATAAGAGTGGGAAAAGATGCAGATATTATCGCTTTGGATAAAGATACGCTTAAAATAAAACATGTTATTGCCCGGGGTAAAGTATTAATGGAAGATGAAGAGGTCGTAAAATTTGGAACCTTTGAAAAAGAATGAGGCAAGAGAATGATTTGCCTTAATGTAAATTGGGGAATTAGTCAATGATAAAAAAAACAATGCAGCCACCTGTATGTGCCCCGAATGTCGAAGGATTTATGTTAAAACCGGAATACTGGATAGAAAAAATTGGGGATGCAGAAAAACTAATTTTAAATGAGGTAGAGATAATAGAATTCAATAAAAAATCCTTTAGAAAAATGAAATACAAAGGATTTGAGGAATGGTTATATGATTTGGAAACATATCCTGAAACAATAACCCGAGAAAAGTTATTAAATACCATGAAGAGCTATTCCTCTGGAGGTGTATTTCCCAGCAAGACTTGCTATGATATCCATGCTAAGAAAATTACGAAAACGGTCAAGAAAGAAGTGTTATATCAAGCCAATTTTGACGGTATACCTGATGGAATTCGAGTAGAGTGGGGCATGTTGGTAAAGAGAGAAGACGTAAGGGCTTTCCCTACGGACACTGTATTCGCCGAAGAACCAAAGGGTATCGATTTTGATCTTTTTCAGTTGACCGTCCTGCCGGTGGGGAGTCCGGTAGCAATTTTACATCAAAGCAAAAATGGAAAGTGGTATTATATTCAAAGCATGATTTATAAAGGATGGGTTAAAAGAGAAAGCATCGCTCTGGCAAAAAACAAAAAAGAAATATTTGATTATGCAAATTCAGATAAATTTTTAATGGTAACAGAGAGCAGAATCGAGACAGAGCCCAATCCTTTCATCAAGGAAATATCCAATATTTTATTTCAAATGGGAGACAAGATTCCTTTAATCGAATTTGATGAAATTCCGGAATCGATTCCTATTAATAATTTACACGCTCAATCTCCACACGGTTGTTATGTCGTAAAAATTCCGGTTAAAGATGAAGAAGGACACCTTGAATTCAGATTAGCTTTAATTGCTCGCTCCAATGATATCCGTGAAGGTTATCTTCCTTATACCAGAGGAAATATCATTCGGCAGGCATTCAAATTGTTAGGAGAAAGATATGGATGGAACGGTATGTTTAAAAGAAGAGATTGTTCCCAGTTTATTATGAATGTTTACCAAACCATGAATATTATTATTCCCAGTTACACCCGGATGCAGGAGGAAGGAGCAGCCGGAAAATCGATTGAATTTAGTGGTTCCATTCAAAGAAGAGAGAGCGTATTAAGTAAATTACAACCTGGTGATCCCATTCATTTAAAAGGACATGTCGTCATGTATTTGGGTAAGGTTGGAGAAAATCATTATATTATTCACTCAGGTTCCGGATATGGGATAAAAAGTAAAGATGGAAGGATAAAACCGGTAACCGTTCACGGGATTTTTATTTCGGAAGTACACCAATTGCTTATGAGCGAAGAGAAAAGCTATTTGGAGGCATTCACAACTGCCCAAAAGTTTCTATAATTATTAATTATATTATTTTTATGAGGAGGTGGTGACCTAAAAAAGATTAAATGGAAAATGATTAAAATTCAAAAGAGGCGATGCTAAAGAAAAAATTATTGATTTTTTGTAAAAAAGTAAATAATTTTTAAAGGAGTGTTTATTATGTTAAAAAAAATGTATCTATGGACAATATTAATTGTATTGTTTCTTTCATTGACCTGCCTGACCAATGCTACTACTCCAAAGGATGCTTTGGTTATCGGAGCCAATACAGAAATATTTATTACCAACGATCCTGGAGTATCTTTTGAAGTTCTACCTAATGCTATGGTACAGAATATATATGCCAAACTCGTAAGTGTTGTAGTTAAGGATAAACAATTTATAACAGTACCAGGTCTTGCTGAGAGTTGGGAAGTTGCTCCAGATGGCAAAACCTGGACATTCCACCTTCGCAAAGGATTAGTCTTTGCTGATGGTGATCCTTTAAAAGCAGATGCGGTTGTTTATTCTTTTCAAAGAGTCTTAAAACTTCAAAAATCTCCTTGTTGGTTATTTTCTGACGTATTGGGATTGACAGAGGAAAGTATTGCCGCTCCTGATGATTATACTGTAAAAATAGTTACCAATGGTGCCCCTTCGAATGTTGTACTCACCATGGTGGGTAATACTCTTAGTGGTGTTTTAAATCCGAGGGTTGTAAAAGAACATGAAGTAGATGGTGATATGGGACAGGCATGGCTTATGGACCATAGTGCAGGTGCGGGTCCATATAACCTTGAGGAATGGGACCGAAAGATAAAGGTAGTGCTTAAAGCCAATGAGAATTATTGGAGAGGAGCACCTAAGATTAAGACTGTAATCCTTCAAGATATTCCGGAACCTACCGATCAACTTTTACTTCTGAAAAAAGGAGATATCGATGTAGCATGGGACTTAACCGCTGAACAGGCTAATTCCTTGAAAGGTGGTCCTGATGTTTCCATTGTTACTACTCCTGGACAAAGCGATGAGTATGTTGGTATGAATGCTGGTTGGGGACCTTTTAAAGATGTAAGAGTAAGACAAGCAGTGAAATATGCCATAGACTATAATGCAATAATCGATAAAGTAATGACCGGTTTTGCCATAAACAATCAGCAATTTCTTCCGGTAGGATACTTTGGCTATGTTGAGAATAATCCTTATTATCAGGATATAGAAAAAGCAAAAACACTTATGGCTGAAGCAGGATATGCCGATGGTTTCGATGTAGAAATAGTGACAAATACAACAGAACGTCGAAAAACTGAAGCTGTAGTCGTTCAGGAAAATCTTGCCAAAATAGGGATAAGAGCTACGATAAATCTGATGCAGGCATCGCAAATGTATGCAAAATTCAGGGAACAAGGATTACAAATAATCGTCGCTGGTTGGGGGGTTGATTATCCGGATGCAGATGCCCTTTCTAATCCTTTTGCTAATTATCGGGTGAAGCAACTTGCCTGGAGATGTGTCTGGTACGATGATTATGCCGCTGATCTCACCGAGGCTGCGAGCAAAGAAATCAATGAAGACAGGCGATTCCAAATGTATCAGGATCTTACCAATTACTGGCATATATATGGTCCATTTGCCATGATGTATCAACCGATTCAATTCTGGGGAGTAAGAAATGAAGTAAAAAATTATGATAAAGCTGCTGAAGGTTATTCTGTACACTATGACCTTACGGAAGTTTATAAATAATAATGGTTAAAAATTGAAGTTTTAAAAGAAAGGATTGTAGTTCATCTGTGAATAGCGGTTTTAGGATTGACGTTCCGATATTTTAGAGATGATTTTCTATCCTAAAACCGCTTTTATTTTAGAGAAATGATTGATTTATAAAGATTTAGAGAAATGAAGGAAGATATTTAATGAAACTGGGAACTTATATTATAAAAAGAATTTTTTTAATGGTCATTGTTATGTTGGGAGTAGCAACCATCGTTTTTTTTATCACTCGTGTTATTCCTGCAGACCCGGTGGGAGCCATATTAGGTGGAAACGCCCCCATAGAACGCGTTGATGAAATGAGACATCAACTTGGTTTGGATAAACCGATAACCTTACAGTTCATTGATTATATAAAGGGCATAGTTCATGCAGATTTTGGAATATCTCTCAAATCAAATCGGCCTGTCTTAAAAGATATAATAAATTATTTCCCGGCTACTATTGAATTAGCCATTGCTTCTATGATTTTCGCAGTAGTAGTCGGAGTGGTTCTGGGAGTATATTCTGCAATCTACCGAAATAAACCTATCGATCATTTTTCAAGAATATTTTCTATTTTAGGGGTATCGATGCCAGTTTTTTGGCTCGGTTTATTGCTATTATTATTATTTTATTATCATTTAGATTTGCTTCCCGGTGGAGGGAGAAACAGTCTATTTATCTTTTCCCCGCGTATTACAGGACTCTTACTCTTAGACTCTATTATTGCTGGAGATTGGATAGCTTTTTGGGATGGACTTAGCCACATTATACTTCCTGCCTTTGTTCTCGGTTATGCTTCAGCGGCATCAATAGCAAGAATAATGAGAGCAAGCATGCTGGATATTCTAAGACAAGATTTTATAAGGACCGCCAAATCCAAGGGGCTTTCCAAAAGGGTGGTCATCTATCGTCATGCCCTTAAGAATGCATTGATACCGGTGGTGACCATTATAGGACTTTCTTTTGGGAGTCTTTTAAGTGGAGCTGTGCTTACGGAAACTATTTTTAGCTGGCCTGGCCTGGGTAGATATATCGTTAATGCTTTGCTGGTATTGGATTATCCGGCAGTAACCGGAGGGACGCTGTTTATTGCATTTGTGTATTCTCTTGCCAATTTGGTGGTTGATATTTCTTATGCCGCTCTCGACCCAAGGATGAGAGTATAAAGAAAGGAATAAGGAAAATTGTTAAATACTGTAAAAAATATAGGGAAAAAAGAAAAAATAAAATTGTTTCTTGAGCAAAGGAAGCCTATTATTGAAGATTGGAAGCATACTTATTATCTATGGAAGAGTACACCTCTTGCCATGATTGGAACCGTAATTATTTTTATATTTTTAACTATAGCAATTTTTGCTCCCTTATTGACCTCCTATAGTCCGACCGAACAATTTATGGAAGAAAGGTTACTCTCTCCGAGTTCCCAGCATATTTTCGGTACAGACCAATATGGTCGGGATATATTTAGCCGGGTAGTTTACGGTGCAAGGGTTGAGGTGTGGATTATTTTTATCGTGTCCATCATCAGTGTGATGATTGGCATCATTGTTGGAATTACCGCCGGTTATTTCGGGGGTGCTGTTGATGAAATTCTAATGAGAATAACCGATATGTTTTTAGCTTTTCCAAGATTAATTTTGGCAATGGTGCTGACTGCAGTACTGGGACCAAATCTAACCAATACGATGATAGCCATCTCACTGGTGGATTGGACGGTGTATGCGAGACTGGGAAGGGCAGAAGCAATGAAAGTAAAATCTCAACCATATATTGAGGCAATAAGAGCAGTAGGGGCGAAGGATTTGAGAATCATTGCTTTTCATGTTTTGCCCATGTCTATATCTCCGGTAATCGTTCAACTGACTTTAAGAATGGGAACCATTATTCTTACCGCAGCAGGTCTTGGATTTCTTGGTCTTGGAGCACAACCTCCCACGCCGGAATGGGGAGCCATTGTCAGCGATGGACGAAATTATCTTGTAAACCAGTGGTGGATAAGTACTTTTCCGGGTATGGCCATAGCTTTTGTCGTTTTGGGTTTTAATCTTTTAGGTGATGGTATTAGAGACATATTAGACCCCAGGCTTAGGAGGTAATGGATGCAAAAGGTGAGAGGGGATCTCTTAAATATAAGTAAACTTAAGGTGGTCTTTTATACTTATCGCGGAATCATTAAAGCATTAAACGGCGTAGAACTATGGATGAACCAAGGTGAAAGGCTTGGCATTGTAGGAGAAACGGGATGCGGTAAATCCGTAACGGCATTATCCATCATGGGTTTAATAGAACAACCTGGTGAAATCATGGAAGGAGATATCCTATTTGGAGATAAACTATTGACCTCTATGCAAGAAACTTCCTTGATTAATATTCGGGGTAAAGAGATATCGATGATCTTTCAGGAACCGAATGCTGCCCTGAATCCGGTGATGAAAGTAGGGTTTCAGATAGCGGAAAGCATTAGTAAGGTAAAGAATAAAAAGATAGGGAAGGAAGTATATGTAGAGGTTAGAAGAATGTTGGAAATCGCGGGTCTTGATTGGGAAAGAACCATCAATCTTTATCCTCACGAATTAAGCGGAGGCATGGCGCAAAGGGTTATGATAGCCATGGCTTTGTCTTCTAATCCAAAACTGCTTATAGCAGATGAACCGACTTCTGCCCTTGATGTGACCATACAAGCGCAAATCCTGGAATTGCTTGATGAATTAGTGAAGAAGTTTGGCAATGCGGTGATATTAATTACCCATAATATGGGAGTTGCAGCGGAATTCTGTGATAAAATGGCGGTCATGTATGCAGGGAACATGGTTGAATATGCCAGGACGACAAATATTTTTGAAAATCCTCATCACCCTTATACCAGAGGGCTTCTTAAAGCAGTGCCAAAAATAGGGAGGACAGATGAACTTCAGAGTATACCAGGGATTGTGCCGGATTTAGTCAATCCGCCTTCCGGTTGTCGTTTTCACCCAAGATGCAAGCACGCCATGGATATTTGCCGAAAAGATTTTCCGCCTCTGGTAGAAATTAAATCCGATCATTATGTAGCCTGTTATTTATATGGGAAGGAAGATATACAAAATGCAAACAGCTGAAGCGAAAGGGGAAATAAAAAATTTAATATCGATTGAGCATCTTAAAAAATACTTTGCCATTAAACAGGGTTTATTCTCTTCCGTCAAGTATGTGAAAGCGGTGGATGACATTTCTTTTGATATTCCTAAAAATAGTGTCTTTGGCATTGTCGGTGAATCCGGTTCCGGAAAAACGACCATAGGGCGAACCATACTTCGGTTAATAGAACCGAATTCGGGTGTTATTCGATATCTTTCGACAGATATTCTCTCTCTTAACGCAAGGGAACTCCGCATCTTTCGTCGGAAAATGCAGATTGTTTCTCAAGACCCGTATAATTCGCTTCATCCCAGAAAACTGGTAAAAAATATTATAGGAGAAGGCCTGCAGATTCATTTTAAACTTTCATCGGAAGAAATCTACCAAAGGGTAAAAGATATTCTTGAACAGGTTGGTTTGCGGGAAGAGCATATGTTCCGGTATGCTCACGAATTTAGCGGAGGCCAACGCCAACGTATTGCCGTAGCCAGGTCCCTTGTTTTAAAACCAGAATTTCTGGTGTTGGATGAACCCACATCTGCCCTTGATGTTTCGGTACAGGCAGTTATTTTGAAAATGTTAAAGAGTCTGAAGCGAGACTTTTCCTTAACCTATCTTTTTATTACCCATAATTTAGCTGTCATCGATTATATGGCAGATTATATAGCAGTGATGTATCTTGGTCAGATTATGGAGATCGGGTCAAAAAATGACATATTTTCATGTCCTATGCATCCTTACACCTTACTTCTCCTGAATTCAATTCCCCATCCTGATCCGAGAAAGAAAAAGAAAAAAGTCCTTCCCAAAGGTGAAATTCCGAGTCCGATAGACCCGCCTCAGGGCTGCAGGTTTCACACCAGATGTCCTTTTATGAAAGATAAATGTGTCAATGAAGAACCTGAAATTAGAGAAATAAGTAAAGGACATTTGGTGAAGTGTCATTTTCCATTAAATTAATAGAAAACTTGTTACCTATTACGGATTAGCCTCGGCTTTTTCAATTCATGGCGACCTTTGATGCTAGTAGAGCGTTTCTTTAATAATGTTACAATGATTTGTCATTGCGAGCGATAGCGAAGCAATCTCAAGTCCTTATAAATAAAGGGATTGCTTCCCCTGCTTTCGCAGGGGCAGGCTTACTTTGCTCCTCGCAATGACAGAACAAAATGTAAAGATATTTAGAGAACGCTCTACTAGTAAATAATTTTTATTATTATTAAAGTGGATAAAATTAATTTAAGTTAAAATTTTTTATATTTTTTTAAAAAAAAGAAGGATATTTTTAAAAATAGGTAGTATAATATAAAAAGATTTATAAAATGGAACATTTTTCCATATTATGGAACAATATAAAAAAGTTAAGAGCAGATGAAATCATTAAGAAAAACAATAGATATTTTAGATTATTTAAGTGATGTAAATAGAGATGTGGGAGTAACCGAACTGAGTTTAAAATTAAATTTGCCCAAGAGCACCGTTCATCGAATATTAAAAGATTTATTAGAATATTCTATAGTGGAGCAAGAAAAGGATACTTCCAGGTATAGAATGGGGTTACGTTTACTTAAATATTCTAATTCGCTTTTAAGGTCTTTTGACCTTAGACAAATTGCCAAACCTATTTTGAAAAAGGTTTGTAATGAAACCGGAGAAACTACTTTTTTAACTGTTTGGAAAAACGACCAAGGGTTTTGTATAGATTCAATTTTTTCTAGTCAAAATATAAATACTAATCTTTTTGTGGAAATAGGCCGGGAAATGCCTTTTCATTGTACTGCCAGTTCAAAAGTAATTTTAGCTAATCAGCCGATAGAAGATATTAAAAGAATTATTAGCCAAGAACCTCTCTTAAGATATACTCCCAATACCAGGACAGAACCAAAAAAATTATTAGAACATTTATCGGAAATAAAAAATAAGGGTTTTGCAATTTGTGATGAAGAACTTGAAGAAGGAATAAAAGCAATTGCTGCTCCTATAAAAAATATTAAGGGAAAAACCATAGCCAGTATTACTATAACCGGATTAGTCCAAAGATTGAGTTTAAATAATATAGAAAGACTTATTAAAATTGTTACCGATGCAGCTACGGAAATTTCTAAAAGGTTAGGCTATAATAAATTTACCTAAAATAAAATTAAAGGGAATTTTATTATTTAATTAGAAATATTTATAATTATATAATTAATAGATAAAATAAATTTAACTAAAAAACAAAATATTAAATGAAATTAATATATTAAAAAAAATTTATAGTAAGAGGAGAAGCAAAAGATGGCAAAAGTAATTTTAATAGCCTTAGGTGGAAATGCGATAAAACAATCCAATGAAAAAGGATCTTCAGAGGAACAATTCAAGAATTGCTGGAAAACCACCAAACATATCTCAGAAATTATCAAAAACCTTGACCAGGAAGATCGGCTAATCATAACCCATGGAAATGGACCGCAAGTTGGTAATTTAATGGTACAACAAAAGTTAGCTCAAGATACTGTCCCAGCGCATCCCATGGATGTGGTAGGGGCAATGACTCAAGGGCAAATTGGTTATATGTTGCAACAAACCTTAATGAATCATCTTAAAAAAATGGATCTTGATGTACCGGTTTGTGCGATAATAAATCAGGTTTTAGTAGATAAAAATGACCCAGAATTTTTTGGTGAGAAAGCTTCCAAGCCAGTAGGTAATTTTCTAACCGCAGAAGAAGCTAAAGAAATGAAGGAGAATAACCCTCAATATATCATTAAACAGGTTAAGCCAAACGGAGAGCGCTGCTGGAGGAGAACCGTTCCTTCACCAGATCCTATAGCTAATCTAGAAGCTAACGTGATTAAGAAACTAGTTGCCGCAGGGGTAGTTGTTATTGCTTCCGGTGGCGGAGGAATACCAGTGTTAGAAGATGAAGAAGGAAATTACCAGGGGATTGAGGCAGTAATAGATAAAGATCTTGCTGGAGAAAGATTAGCAGAAATAGTAGGTGCCGATATTTTTTTAATTCTTACCGATGTAGAAGAAGCTAAAATTAATTATGGTAAAGTTAATGAGAAAAGTTTAGGTAAAATAACCTTTCAAAAAGCTAAACAATATTTTGATGAAGGACATTTTCTGGCCGGAAGTATGGGGCCAAAAGTGAAAGCTTGTTTGAGGTTTTTAGAAAATGGAGGGAAGAAAGCTATCATTACCTCTTTGGATAAGGCTTTGGAAGCGTTAAAGGAACAAAGTGGAACAATTATAGAAAAAGATTAGATTATAAATTGTAAAAATAAATTAAAAGGAGAGTTAGTCTAAATGTTAAAAGGGAAAGACATATTAAATACTGCTCAGTTTTCACCTCAAGAATTAAATTTGATTATGAATACCGCTGCAAGTTTTGAAAAGCAAGTCAAAGATGGAAATATTATCAGAAATATGGAAGGTAAAATAGTAGCAACTTTATTTTTTGAACCAAGTACCAGAACCCGTCTTTCTTTTGAAACTGCTGCCAATAGGTTGAGTGCTCGAGTAATTTCAGTAGCTGACGCTAAGAGCTCTTCTGTAGCCAAAGGAGAATCTTTGGCTGATACTATTAGGACAGTGGATGGTTATGCAGATGTTATTGTTATGCGTCATCCCATGAATGGCTCTGCCCAGATTGCCGCTGATAATGCCAAACATCCTTTTATTAATGCCGGCGACGGAAGCGGAGAACATCCCACGCAAGCTCTTTTAGATATATATACCATTGGTAAGGAAAAAGGAGCTTTAGGGGGACAGACAGTTACTTTGGTGGGAGATTTAAAATATGGGCGGACCGTACATTCCTTAAGTTATTTTATGACTCTCTATGGCAATAAAATGTTTTTTGTGTCCCCCCAATCTCTACGAATGCCATCAGAAATAACTGTTGACCTTAAGGCTCGAGGAGCAGATATTGAAGAGACTGAAAATTTGGAAAAGGCTTTAGCGGTCAGTGATATTGTTTATGTTACCAGAGTACAAAGAGAACGATTTGAAAATCCATCGGAATATGAGAAACTTAAGGGTTCATATATTATAAATAGAGCTCTGATTGATCAAGCTAAAAAAGGTATTACCATTCTTCATCCCCTTCCCAGAGTAGATGAAATCTCTACTGATGTTGATGATTATGAAGGAGCAGCTTACTTTAGACAAGCTCATAATGGAATTTATATTAGAATGGCTCTTTTAGCTTTGGTTACAGGGAGAGTATAATTCAAAAATAATTTTTCCACGAGCCACAGTATTAAGTTATAATATAAACTAACTGTTGAAAAGTAACAATGCGGAGGATAAGCTATGAACAAATTTGACATCGCAATTAAGTCAGATAAGGTATTTATAGATGGTAGATTAATAGATTGTTGTATTGGAGTTAAAGATGGAATAATTTCCATCATAAGCAAAGAAAAACTAACCGCGGAAAAAGTCATTGATGCAAAAGGTAAAATTGTTTTGCCTGGCACCATAGACCCCCATGTCCATATTCGAGCTCCTGGGCATGATGAAAGAGAGACTTTTGAAAGCGGCACCAAAGATGCTGCTTCAGGTGGAGTTACTACAGTAATTGAAATGCCCATTTCTACTCCTCCACCCCATTCTCCAGAATTAGTACAAAGAAGAATGGACATTGCAAGTCAAGAAGTAGTGGTCGATATTGCTTTCTTTGGTGCAGCTGGAACGGATTGTATGGAGGATATTATCCCTTGTGCTAAATCTGGTATAGTTGCTTTTAAAACCTTTTTACATGAGGCTCCTCCGGGAAGAAAGGAAGAGTTTATCGGGCTTACTGCACCAAATACAGGGGATCAATATGAGCTGATGAAAAAAGTTGCTCAGACTGGGGTAATGATTGGTTTCCATACAGAAAATAATGATATGGTTATTAAAAATATTGCGAGGCTAAGGAGTGAAGGTAAGACCTCGCCATTATATCATGGCAGGTCCCGGCCACCAGTGGTAGAGATTGAGACAGCAGCCAAGATTTTACTCTTTGCTGAAAAAATTGGTACTAAGGTAGAGATATGCCATATTAGTACACCAGAGGTGGTAGAATTAGTAAATAGAGCAAAATCTAAAGGAGTATATGTTGTAGCAGAAACCTGCCCTCATTATTTATTTCTTAATGAGAATGTTCTGGAGAAAGTTGGAGTATTTGCCAAGTGTAACCCTCCCTTAAGAAGTGAAGAAGAAAGGCTGAAAATGTGGGAATTTGTAAATAATGGAAGTATAGATATTATCGGAAGTGACCACGCACCTTATACTAAAGAAGAAAAGGAAAAAGGAAGTGAAGATATATTTACTCCTCCTGCGGGATTCCCAGGGTTATCAACCAGGTTACCCTTGCTTTTCACAGCAGTAAAAGAAGGAAAAATTAGATTGGATAAAATGGTAGAACTTATCTGTGAAAATCCGGCAAAAATATTTGGTCTTTATCCCCAGAAAGGAACGATTGCCGTGGGTTCTGATGCAGATTTTGTAATATTTGACCCTGATAAGAAAGATATTATTTCTAAAGATAAAATGTTTACCAAATGTAGAGATAGTGCACTGGTGTATGACGGATGGGAAATCTATGGAAAACCGGAAAAGACCATAGTTAGAGGGAATGTCGTATTTGATAATGGAAAAATAACTGTTTCTCCAGGATATGGAGAAATTATAAAAGTAAAGAAAAATAAATATTAAGTGAGGAGTTGATTTCATGGATAAAGTAAATTTACAAAAATTAGAAGCCTTGCGCAATCAGTATGTAGTAAATGTAGTTAATGAGGCTATAAGACTTTGTAAGCCTGCCAAAGTAATAGTGGTAACTGATTTAAAAAAAGACGTTGACTATATCCGAAATTTGGCAATTTTAAACGGTGAAGAAAAGAAATTAAAGATGGATGGCCACACTATTCACTTTGATGGTTATTATGATCAGGGTAGGGATAAAGCCCATACTAGGTATCTTGTATCTAAGGATATTGACTGGGGGATAGAAGTAGAATATACCGAAAAAGAAAAAGGACTTAAAGAAATATATTCTTTCTTTGATGGAAGTATGGAAGGGAAGGAGATGTTAGTAAGGTTCTTTTCATTAGGGCCTGCTAATTCCATTTTTTCCCTTAAAGCACTACAAATTACTGATTCGGCCTATGTCGCTCACAGTGAAGATCTGCTCTACCGACCAGGATATGAAGAGTTTAAAAGACTTAATGGTTCTAATGAATTTTTCTATTTCCTTCATTCCGCCGGGAGATTAGAAAATGGGGTTTGTGTAGATGTGGAGAAGAGAAGAATGTATATTGACCTTGAAGAAAATAGGGTGTATTCGATAAATAATCAGTATGCCGGTAATTCTTTAGGATTAAAGAAGTTAGCTTTTAGATTGGCCATTAATAAAGCTCAAAACGAAGGATGGTTAGCTGAGCATATGTTTATTATGGGAGTTCATGGACCACAAGATCGGGTTACTTATTTTACTGGTGCCTTTCCCAGTGCTTGCGGAAAAACCAGCACTGCAATGATTCCTGGTCAGACCATAATCGGAGATGATATAGCTTACCTTAAAAAAATTAATGGTAAGGTAAGGGCGGCAAATGTTGAATCTGGTATATTTGGTATTATTCAGGATGTAAATGCAGTGGATGACCCACTAATTTATCAGGCTTTAAATACTCCCAGAGAACTTATTTTTTCTAATGTATTAATTAATGATGGTGTCCCTTATTGGCTGGGTATGGGAAAAGATATACCAGATAAGGGCACTAATCATTCAGGAGAATGGTTCAAAGGCAAAAAGGATAAAGCCGGAAAAGAAATCGACTGTGCCCATAAAAATGCAAGATTTACCATAAGATTAAAGGCCTTAAATAATCTTGATCCTAAAGCCGATGACCCGGCTGGTGTTCCAATAAGAGCTATTATTTATGGAGGAAGAGATTCTGATACCACGGTTCCCATAGCAGAAGCACTTACCTGGGGACACGGTGTATTTTTGGGAGCCATTGTAGAATCCGAAACCACTTCTGCAATTATAGGAGCGCAAGGGGTAAGGGAACATAATCCTATGGCTAATCTTGATTTTATTTCGGTGCCTTTTAAAACTTATATTAAAAATCATTTGAAATTTATTGATGGCCTTAAAGAGATTCCCAAGATTTATGCCACTAATTATTTTTTGAAAGGTGAAAATGATAAATATTTAAACAGCAAATTAGATAAAAAAGTGTGGATTCTCTGGGCTGAGGGGAGAGTCAATAATGAATATGAAGCCATTGAAACTCCTATTGGAAAAATACCAAAATATGAAGATTTAAAAGCGTTATTTAAAGGTGAGTTTGAAAAAGATTATAGTAAGGAAGAATATGAACAACAATTTTCTTTAAGAGTTAAAAAGTATTTAGAAAAGATGGAGAGGATGAGCAGAATCTTTGAAAATATTAATATGCCGGTCACCTTTACCCAAGAGCTAAAAGCACAAATCGAAAGATTAAAAGAAGCCAGGGCAAAATTCGGAGAGGACATAATTTCTCCTTTTGAGTTTTTAGATAAATAAAATTAATTAATCATAGACTTAGATATTTAAAAACAACCACAGAAAAACAAATCTAATAAAATGGGGTCGGAGGAATCCGACCCTCCTGCAAGAACAAACTACTCATATTCACTTTTATCTTCATATCACATTACTTCTAATCATTTCGAAAAATATTCAAAAGAATTTTAAAATATTTTTTAAAAAAGATGGATTTTTTAAATTTATGTGGTATATTAAAAGTAGTTAATTGGGTCACCCAGTAACCCAATAGTTTAAAAAAGAGGTAAATATGGAATTTAAAGAAATTGCTCCGGTCCGTTTATACGAAAGTGTAATAGAACAAATTATGGATTTAATTAAAAATAACGAATTAAAACCAGGAGACAAACTTCCTCCTGAGAGAGAACTGGCTGAAAAGTTATCTATAAGCAGAAATTCTTTACGGGAAGCCTTTCGAGTTTTAGAATCAAGAGGCTTAATTAAGAGTAAGCCGGGGGGAGGAAGGTTTATTCGAGAGATAAGGGAAAACGATCATAATAATACAGAAAATATTATCTTAAGTTTGGAAAAATCTTCTATCTTAGAACTTTTAGAAGCAAGAGAGATATTTGAGGTAAAAATTGCTGAAATTGCTGCCCAAAGAGCCACTCCCGAAGATATAGAAATAATTGAAGAAGCTCTAAATAAAATGAACCAGAAAGAAGAACTAAAAGAGGATAAAAAAACGGAATCAGATACTGAATTTCATTTGGCAATTTCCGGGGCATCTCATAATTTTGTCTTTGTTAATATAATGAAATTACACCTGGATCTATTAAAAGAGACTCGAGAAAAGACCTGGCAAATACCAGGAAGACGGGAAAAACAATATCAAGAACACCGGGCCATATTCCGAGCAATTAAAGAACATAATAGCAAAAAAGCTGGAGAAGCTATACTAAAACATTTGAGGAGCATAAGAAAAATTGTAGTTGAAATATAAGTAGAGAAATTTGTCATTACGAGGAACGAAGTGAGCCTGCCCCTGTGAAAGCAGGGGAAGTAATCTCAAATGAGATTGCCACGCTCCGATAAATCGAAGCTCGCAATGACGGATTCTAATATATGGGGGAAGAATAGAAAAATAGCTCAAGGATTAAAAAAATGCAAGCGGAGTAATTAAAGGATGAAATTTATTAATAAAAGTTAGGAGATTTTATAATGAAGGAAATAAGAGTTCTATCCCCAGTGGGGATGTTAGGATATGGTTTCCCAGCAGAATCTTTTCAAAAGGGCCTAGAAAAGAAACCTCATGTTATCGCTGCCGATGCCGGTTCTACTGATGCCGGTCCCCATAAATTGGGGGCGGGAGTGGGTATTGTAAGTAAAGAAGCAACCAAAAAAGACCTTACTTTAATGTTGACAGCCGGTTACGAACATAAAATTCCGGTTATTATCGGTTCTGCAGGAGGTTCCGGTGCTGAGGTTCATCTTAACTGGACCTTGAAAATAGTAAAAGAAATTGCCAAAGAAAAAAACCTACACTTTAAGATGGCTTTGATTCACGCCGAAGTTGAAAAAGCTTATCTTAAAAAGAAGTTAGCCCAAGGGAAGATAAAACCTTTAGGCCCTGTTCCTGAATTAACTGCTAAAGACATAGAAGAAGCTACTCGAATTGTGGCGGTAATGGGGGTGCATTCTCATATAAAAGCCCTGGAGATGGGGGCAGAGGTTATTATCGCCGGTCGTTCCAATGACCCGGCTATGTTTGCCGCCTTACCCATCAAAGAGGGTTATGACCCTGGTCTGGCTTTACATCTGGGGAAAATTTTAGAATGTGGGGCTATGGCCTCCACCCCCGGGACTACCTCTGATTGTATGATGGGATATTTAAGAGAGGATTATTTTATTGTAGAGCCAACTAATCCCTTGCGAAAATGTATTCCCAGTACAGTAGCCGCTCACACTCTGTATGAAAAGTCGAGCCCTCTACATATTATTGGTCCGGAAGGAGTAGTTGATGTTACCGGATGTAAATTTGAACAATATAGCGAAAGGGCAGTAAAAGTATCGGGCTCTAAACTAAAGAAGAGTAAAACTATTAATATAAAATTAGAAGGGGCAAGTAAAGTAGCTTACCGGACTATATGTATTGCCGGTGTAAGAGATCCTATTATGATTAAACAGATTGATGAGTGTGAAAGGCATGTCCGTAAAACCGTGCTGGCTTATTTTAATGATATTTCTCCCGAAGATTACCGCTTAATCTTTCATATTTATGGAAAGAATGGAGTTATGGGAGAGTTGGAACCCCAAAAAGAGATTACTTCTCATGAACTCTGCTTGATTTTGGAGGTGGTAGCCAAAGACCAGGAATTGGCTAATACTATTTGTGCTTTTGCCCGTTCTACTTTAATGCACTATTCTTATCAGGGGCGCATTGCTACTGCCGGGAATTTAGCTTTTCCTTATGCTCCTTCTGATATACCTACTGGAGCGGTTTATAAATTTAATATCCATCACTTGGTAGAAGTTGATGACCCCGATGAACTTTTTTCTATAGAAATGGTGGAAGTTTGAGCTAATAAGGAGTTTGAAAAGGAGAATATATAAATGACTAAAGAAGTCTCTATTGTTGATTTAGTAAAAGTAATTAGAAGTAAAAATGCCGGTCCTTTTGAATTGACCTTCGATATAATTTTTAAAGATAAACTCACTTACGAAAAAGTTAAGAAAAGCAAAGTAATTACTAAAGAACTTATTGCCAAACTCTACCATATTCCTATTGAAAAAGTTCTTTATTTTGTGGAATTTGACCCGGCTAATGCTATAAAAGCTACCATTGTAAGGCCGGTTGATTCAGGAAGTATTGGAGAGACTGATGTTTATGGTGCTCAGCAACATGCCCCACTTTTAGGTATTAAAATTCCCTATGAGGAATAAGGAGGAGAAATGAAAGAAGATTTATTAAAATTTATTCCAGAATTTAATTTAATCAAAGATACAGATTTAAAGGAAAAAGTTTTAAAAGTTTGGGATATTGCTCTTAAAGCTGGAAATTGGGAAGCAAAAGATCTTCAAAGAATGCCCTTTACCTTATTAATTGACCCCTGTCCTTGTAGTATGATTGAACATGTTAGGGGAGTAGTAAATGTTTCTGTGAATGCTGCCAAAGCTCTTAAAGGTGTCTATGAAGACAAAGTAAAAATAAATGAAGATTATCTTATTGCCGGAGCCTTACTTCACGATATTGGAAAATTAGTAGAATATAAAGAGGAGAATGGAAGGTTTATTCAGAGTAATGGGGGGAAATTGGTACGTCACCCCATATCAGGGGTGGGTCTTTGTTATGGTCAGGGCATTCCCGAAGAAGTAATGCATATTATTGCCTCTCATTCCTGGGAGGGGGATCATTCCAGGCGAACTCCGGAAGCCATTATTGTTCACCATGCTGATTTTACCAACTTCGAACAGTTTAAATAGACACAGATTACACAGATTAATCAGTGTAATCATTTTAAGGAGGATAGATATGGGTAAGACTTTTGCAGAGAAAATGTTAGCTCTTAAATCGGGCAAAGAAAGTGTAGTTGCCGGAGAAATTGTGACCGTTTCTCCAGATATAGTGATGTCTCACGATAATAGCGCCGCGATAGCTAAAAAATTCAAACAAATTGGGATTAATAAAGTAAAATATCCCGAGAAGATAGTGATTCCCCTGGATCATTGTGTTCCAGCGGCAACAGAAAAATATGCTACTAATCATAAAGAAATAAGAGAATTTGTCCAGGAACAAAAGATTAAGAATTTTTATGATATTAACACCGGAGTTTGTCATCAGGTTTTACCAGAAAAAGGACATATCCTTCCTGGGACTCTTGTTTTAGGTGCAGATTCTCATACTACAACTTATGGTGCATTTGGTACTTTTGCAACCGGTATCGGGAGGAGCGAAGTAGCTTCTATCTGGGCTACAGATGAAATTTGGCTTAGAGTACCAGAGACCATTAAGATAAATATTGAGGGAGAAATTCCTCCCGGGATATATCCCAAGGATATTATCCTTTATATCATTGGGGATTTAGGGGCAGATGGAGCACTTTATAAAGCAGTTGAGTTTTCTGGGAAGGTAGTGAAAAATATGGATATGGGCGGAAGAATGACCCTGTGTAATATGACCGTGGAGATGGGAGCAAAGATTGGTTATGTAGAACCAGATAAAAAAACTATCCAATGGCTTACTCCAAGAAGCAATAAAAAATACGAAATAATAAAATCAGATCTAAATGCTGAATTTGAAAAGATCATCGATTACGATATAAGCAAATTAGAACCGCAGATAGCCTGTCCCCATACCGTAGATAATGTAAAGCCTGTATCAGAAGTGGCAGGGACTAAGATTAATCAGGCTTTAATTGGAACTTGTACTAATGGAAGAATAGAGGACTTAAAGATTACCAGCGAGATCCTTGGTGGTAAAAAAATCTCTGATAGAGTTAGACTTTTAATCTTTCCTGCCTCGATGGAGGTCTTTGCCCAGGCAATGGAATTAGGAATTCTTCAAAAATTAGTTAAAAGTGGAGCTGTAATAATGAATCCGGGATGCGGTCCTTGTTTGGGAGCTCATGAAGGAGCTTTAGCCCCAGGAGAAGTTTGTTTGAGCACGGCTAATAGAAATTTTAAAGGAAGGATGGGATGCAAGGAAGCAGAAATTTATTTAGCTAGTCCTGCTACTGTAGCTATTTCTTCTCTTTATGGTGAAATTACTGATGTAAGGAGGTATTTAAAATGAGTCTAAAAGGGAAAGCATGGAAATATGGTGATGATGTAAATACCGATGTTATCTTTCCGGGGAAATATACTTATACCATCACTGATCCTAAAGAGATGGCTCTTCATGCCCTGGAAGACCTTGATTCGAAAT
>Ga0210056_1000285_pt1 | contig 39453 bp, 30 predicted proteins | sample CryGeyCG2014_080_2_FD_183965 | JGI IMG/M metagenome (GOLD analysis project Ga0210056, IMG submission 183965) | Groundwater microbial communities from aquifer - Crystal Geyser CG07_land_8/20/14_0.80 (SPAdes) (version 2) | ecosystem: Environmental > Aquatic > Deep subsurface > Groundwater | place...
CCCAGCGCGGGGGCGCTTGCGCCTTTGTAGCCAATTGTGTCAGGAACCCCGTGTTGAAACACGAGGTGTAAAAACCCAGCGCGGGGGCGCTTGCGCCTCTGTAGTTAATTGTGTCAGGAACCCCGTGTTGAAACACGGGGTGTAAAAACCCAGCGCGGGGGCGCTTGCGCCTCTGTAGTTAATTGTGTCAGGAACCCCGTGTTGAAACATCGGGTGTCCCTGCTTATGCTGGAATTTCAGGAAGAGAAAGCTGCAATTGACGTGCTTCCACGAGTCGGGTAGAATTCTATACTCCACCGCCGTTTCAGCGTGCCTTTTTCACGGGTTCTGCTGACCGGACAATCAAGGAAGGTAACATGAGCGATGCCAAAACTGCTGGTGACTGACCGCATTGCGCCCGAAGGACTAAAGATTCTCGAAAGCAAGCTGGACGTAGACTGTCGCTTGGGAATCCCGGAGGATAAGATTGCCGCCATCATCTCCGACTACGCCGGTCTGCTGGTGCGCAGCCAGACAAAGGTGACACGGCGCATCATCGAGAGCGCTTCATCGCTGAAAGTGATCGGTCGCGCGGGAGTGGGCGTAGACAACATCGATATCGACGCGGCGACAGAGTGCGGCGTCATGGTGGTGAACTCCCCCGGAGGCAATACCCTCGCTGTTGTGGAATTCACGTTGGGGATGATGCTGGCGCTGTTGCGACACATCCCGCAGGCCCATGCTTCGCTGCGGGAGGGACAGTGGTCGCGATCGAGGTACGTAGGCACTCAGGCGCTTGGCAAGACGCTGGGGATCATCGGGTTGGGGCGCATCGGTACGGAAGTGGCGCTTCGGGCGAAGGTGTTTGGGATGGAGGTGATCGGCTCCGACCCGTTTCTCTCTCAACAGCGAGCGCAAAGCCTCGGAATTCAGTTGATGGATTACCGGGAGGTATTCCAGAAGGCGGATCTCATCACCTTCCATTGCCCGCTGACGAAAGAAACCCGCAACCTGATCAATGCCGAATCGATCGCAGGGATGAAGGATGGTGTGCTCCTGGTGAACTGCGCGCGGGGAGGTGTCTTCGATGAGAATGCCCTGACCGCCGCGCTGGCGTCGGGGAAGGTGGCTGGCGCCGCGATTGACGTATACTCGGAAGAACCACCTCGAAACAGTCCTCTCCTGCAATGCGACAATGTAGTGACGACCCCGCACCTTGCCGCCTCCACCCATGAAGCGCAAGTGGACGTGGCTGTCGACGTGGCGGAGCAGATTGTGGACGTTTTCGACGGCAAGACGCCCAAGAGCGCAGTCAACCTTCCTGCAATTCCTCTCGAGATACTGGGGGAGCTGCGACCTTACCTTGTGCTCGCCGAGAAGCTGGGGAGAATGCAAGGACAACTTGCCAAAGGCTCCATGGATTGTGTCGAGATTCTCTACGGCGGCCACCTTGTTAGCCATGAGACGGGTGTCCTGACCAGAAGCTTTCTGAAAGGTCTGATGGGTCCCGTCATGCCCCGTTCAGTAAACATGGTGAACGCGCCGCTCCTCGCCCATCAGCGTGGCATCGAGGTGGTTGAGAAACGGGAAAGTTCAGCGGGAGACTACGCCAGCATCATCGCTACCGCCCTCATCACTTCCACCGGACGTCACGATATTGCGGGAACGGTGTTCGGGAAGAGCGAACCGCGTATCATCCGCCTCGACGGATACCGAATGGACATTGTTCCGGAAGGCCATGTCCTGCTATCCGACCATACGGACAAGGCGGGGGTCATCGGTCGCGTCGGCACGGAAATTGGCAAGGTAGGTGTGAACATCGCCGGTATGCACGTAGGACGGCAGAAAATCGGCGGAGATGCCATCATGGTGCTGAACGTTGACGCTCAACTGCCTGACGAGCTTCTCGACTACCTCAGCACTCTCGACAACATTTCCAACGCTCGGATGGTAGATTTTAGCATCTGACGCCATGTGGAGTGCGGTGGCAAAGCGGAGCGGCGACACCGCTTTGGATAATTACTGGCCTTGTGACCCTAAAGCGGTGTCGCCGCTCGGCTCTGCCACCGCTCCATAGATTGAAGATGAAATTCCCACACATAACCGAATCAGCTCGACTACAGTATCTCGAACCACCGACCGGTAGAGTCAGGATGGTGCTCGACACCGACACCTACAACGAGATCGATGACCAGTTTGCCATGGTCTACTCGCTGCTGTCTCCCGAACGACTCAGTTTGGAGGCGCTGCACGCTGCGCCATTCCAAAACTCCCGTTCCGCCGGCCCCGAAGACGGCATGGCGAAGAGCTACGAGGAGATTCTCCGCGTGTTGGCGAGGCTGAATCGCCCGCCGGGAGACTTTGTGTTCCGAGGATCGACGGCATATCTTGCCTCCGCCGAAGACCCGCAGCAAAGTGACGCGGCGCGCGATCTGGTTGCAAGAGCGATGCGCCCCAACGGCGAACCCTTGTACGTGGTCGCCATCGGCGCAATTACGAACGTCGCCTCTGCCATTCTCATCGAGCCGCGAATCATCGAGAGGATTGTCATCGTCTGGCTGAGTGGACACGCTCTGCACTGGCCAGATACGCGGGAGTTCAATCTGGCGCAGGACCTGCATGCTTCCCGGCTGATCTTCGATTGCGGTGTTCCGTTGGTGCACGTTCCGTGCTGCGGAGTGACAACGCACCTGCATACCACGATGCCGGAGATCGAGCGACACGTTGATGGCAAAGGCGCGATTGGCGATTATCTCGCCCAGATCTTCCGAGAGCATTCCGGAGACCACTTTGCCTGGTCGAAGGTGCTGTGGGATATGGCGGCGGTTGCATGGATCATCAACGACCAATGGGTTCCCACTAACATCGTGCACAGCCCCATCGTGACTGATCAGGTGACCTGGAGCTTCGATCAGCGCCGACATCTCATCCGCAGCGCGTCCTTCGTCCACCGCGACCCGATCTTTCGCGACTTCTTCGCCAAGCTGGAAGTGGCCAACGGACGATGAGTAACCATTCATCGTTCGCTTTCCCATCGACCATCATCCCGCTGACACGGGCCCCTTCAGCCTACCTTCGCGCTCCATCTCCAACACCACCATTGTCCCAGCAATCACGGCGATGGGCAGTGTCAACAACTGCGCCAATGGCACGAGCAGCACGAGAACTACCCCGGTGCCCAGCCCGGCAATCTGCCACCGATTCCGCCACATTGCGTGCCATCTCTCCCGCCCTCGAAAGCCACGCCGCGCCAGCGCCTCGCCGCTCATCTCCAGCCCGGAGAACAGAGCATTAACCATCCACGCGAGGACAACGTGGCAGACAGCGCCAATGCCGGGGATAAACCCCAGTAACATGGCGACAAATTGCAGGGCGGCGAAAGCGCACACGTCCCCGCACACGTCCCGCAGTGTCAGCGCAATGTCTCGGAGGCTGTTTGCGATAGAGGATTTGTCGACAGCGACCTCCACGCCAAGTTCCCGTTCCGTTGCCCGGCTCAGGGGCTCGATGAACGGTTCAGCTACTACAGCGGATCCGAAGAAGAATACCGCCCCGCTGAAGACAATGAGAAGGAAGGTAGTCAGGGCCTTCACCAGCAGATGTGCGCTCGTGAGAAGGGCATCTCTCCATCCGCTTGAATCACCTGGGGAGGTCCAGAAACGCTCGACCAGACTGGGGCCAATATGAAATGACAGCGCCACAAGAAGAACCAGCAGAAGAATGGAAACAACCGTCGGAATGGCGGACCGTTTCCTGAGGCGCGGCGCCCGCAGGAGCAGCGCCGTCGCGCGTGGAACCGACCAGAACCCTGACACAAAATGTCTGACTGCATCCATGTGAGAACGTTTTCCACCCAACCACGGCTTCTGTTCTACTCTCTGCTACCACCGTGGCGCGGAACAGCGCATTGGCGTTCCGTCAAATCAAGAAACGCAACGCCAGCGTCGCCAGTCCGAGAAAAAAAAGAAATCCACAGCAGTCGGTTACGGTGGTGACAAAAATGGCCGATGCCAACGCAGGGTCGACTCCAATGGCGCGCAGTCCGAGGGGAACAACGACGCCAGCGCCCGCGGCGCAAGTGAGGTTCAAGAGCATTGCCACGGCGATGATTGCGCCGAGCAGGATGCTGCCCTGCCACAGCCACATCACAGCCCCCACGAGGAATCCGATGGCAAGACCATTCAGCGCTCCCACCCCCAGTTCCTTCCAAAAGGCGCGCCACGCGCCGCGACGGTCGATCTCTCCCAGCGCCAGACCGCGTACCATGATGGTCAACGTCTGGGATCCTGCATTGCCTCCCTGCCCCGCAACGATGGGCATCATCACGGCAAGCACGGATAGACGGGCGATGGTGTTCTCAAAGAGACTGACCACCCCCGCCGCCAGCAGCGCCGTCAGCAGGTTTACGGTCAACCACGTAATGCGTCGACGCGCCGACTGGAAAACCGGAGCGAATATCTGCTCCTGGTGTGGCAGACCGACCATCACGTTGGCGTCTTCGGCAGCCTCCTCCTCGATCACTTCCACCACGTCATCCACCCGAACAACACCCTCCAGCACGTTGTTGTCGTCGACCACAGGGAGCGCGAGATAGTGATATTTTCTGAAAAGTCGGGCCGCTTCTTCCTGATCTTCATCCACCTTCACTCGCACCACGTCATCAAGCATCAAGTCTGCAATTGAGATGGTGGGCGAGGCGGTTACGAGACGATGGAGAGGCACAACGCCCAGCAATTCTCCCCGGTCTCCGGTCACATAGAGGTAGTGTGGACTTTCGCTGTCCTCCGCCCACTGCCGGATCGCCTCAATGGCTTCTGCAACTGTGCGGTCCATCGTGAGCGCGAGGAACTCGATGCTCATCTGCCCGCCGATGGAGTCGTCGGGGTGGGACATCAGCTCCGCGATATCAGTTCGTTCGTCGGGATCGACCCGCGCAAGCATATCTGCAGCGGTGTCCTCGTCCATCTCCTGAAGGAGGTCGGCGGCCTCCCGGGGATTTACGACTTCGAGAATGTCCGCGGCTTTCTCCGGCGCCAGCGCTTCGAGGATGTCGGAGGCTTCATCCTCCCCCATCTCCTCCAACACATCCGCGGCAACATCCAGCGAAAACTGCCCCAGCAGTTCGGCGGCCCTGCTCGTAGGAACGATCTCCAGCACGTCCGCGATATCTTCGGGCGCCATGCCCTCCAAGAGATCGGCTGCCGTGCCGGGTGACATCGCAAGGAGAACATCTGAAGCGTGGTCGTCCTCCATCTCATCGAGAACGTCTGCCGCCGTTTCGTGCGGCAGGTCTTCGAGCATGTCACGCGCATGTTCCGGATGGACCTCCTCCAGAGCATCAGCGGCGGATTCCGCTTGCATGCTCTGAAACAGAATCGACGTATGATCCTGGAATGCGTCCAGAACGGAAATAAGATCCTCAACGGAACGATGAGACAACAAACCGGCGAGCCGTTCCGAGTTCTTCTCTGCCAACGCGGCCCGCACGTCGCCCAGCCACAGTTCTTGATTATCCATCATTCCACCTCCAGTTCCCCACGTCACCCACGGCGGTCAGCGCCATGTCTGATTCCCTCAATCAATTCTCGCCGATACACCGGCGAGCACGCTAACAGAGGTCCGCCCGCTTTCCCGTCCAGTGATATCCGCGGAATGCCGTGCAAGTCAGTCACTTCCGCACCCGATTCCTGCAATATGCACAGGCCCGCTGCCACGTCCCAGATACTCCATCCCTCCAGGAGCGCTCCGACACACGTCCCGCGGGCCACATAGCACAGGTGGGCGGCGGTGCTGCCAAAACTACGCACTTTCTGAGGGAAGCTGAATGAGTACTCGGAGATGTAGGACGGAACGATAAAAATCTCTTCATCGTGCGAGCGTCTGTTTGCCGTAACTTTACATCGCTTCCCGTTGAAGTGTGCCCCTCGACGCTCAACCGCCCAATAGGTTTCCCGTATCTCCGGGAGATGCACCACCCCAAGAACCGGGATATTGTTCCGCAGGAGCCCCGCCGATACCCCCCAGTGCGGCAGCCCGGAAGCGTAGTTCACCGTCCCGTCGATGGGGTCGATGGCCCAACAGTATTCTGCCGTTCCCTTGTTGCCGCGTCGTCCCATTTCCTCGCCAACGATGTGGTGGTCGGGGCATGCGTCACGGATCCGGGAACGCAGCAGCGCCTCGACGGCCTTATCGGCTTCTGTTACCAGTGAACCGTCCAACTTGGTGGACACGGCCACTTTCCCGCGTTGCGCCATAGCCAATTCTCCAGCCTCAACGGCCCAATCAACGGCTTGTTTGACATCGATCATATCGGGGTACTCCTTCTGTGCGCGACCACCCACGTCAATACCTAAAACTAACTCACCCCGACCGGGCAGGCTGCCACCGAATCCAGAATAAGGCGCATACGCACGCGCGCGACCAGCGACGGTTATGAAGGCGCAGGGGGGCGCCTGCCAACCCGAAAAAACGATGGCGGCGCGAACGGCACGTATCAGTTATTCTACTGAATCCGGGTGCGATTTGGCAAATAGGATCGTGTCTGCGGGATTGATGGATCGGTCCCCACCCATTCCCTATTGCCCTCGATGCCGCTGGCAAGGTAAAGTATGCGGGTTACACAATCCAACACAGGATGGACACTCAGATGACAAACTACATCTTCCATTACGATTTAGAGAACGCAGAGATTTGCCCGAAGGCCGCCGTCGTGTTGCGCGAACTGCATGAAAAATTTCAGATTCCAGCCACCTTCTTCTGCCTTGGAAAGGTCCTTGAGCAACGCGGACCCGATCTCCTCAAGATTCTTGGAGATACGGATTTGTTTGACATCCAGTCACACACCTACTCACACCAACTGCTGCGCGACAGCAAGATGCATGGTCCCGGCGTGTCGCTGGATGAATTGCGGAAGGAGGTCTCACTCGGGAAACGACTGGTGGAGGATGTGTTTCAGCGGGAGTGTATCGGCATCCGTTCCGGGTGCGGCTTCTACCGGGGACTTCAAGGCGAACCGGAACGTCTCGCCATCGTTGTGGAGGAAGGTGCGAAGTACATCAGCACCGATCTGCGGGGACCCGCGGACTCCATTCCATCAGGTCTGGTGCAGGCGTACTGGTATGACGAAGATGCTTCTCCCGGGTTGTTGGAGATGCCCGGGCATGGCTGGCATGACAACGTGCTGAAAATGGAGGAGTTCTACTGCCTGCTTTCGCCCTGGCCACGCTACGTCGAATGGGGCATTCCGCGACGTCCGGTGAAGAACCCCGAGGAGGAGTTCGAAGTACAAAAAATGTGGATCGATCACGCAGTGCAATTGGGGCTGGATTACGTGTCGCTCGTCTACCATCCGTGCTCAATCTTTCGCATGAGTCCCGACTGCCGCATCATCGAGCACATGATGCGGTATGTCACCGATCAAAGCATCCCCGCGACCACGTACACCCAACTCTACCGGCAGTATGCTGACTCACCCGCGAGCGTACCCGGGAGAAACGCCTGGACATGGGAATCCGAAAAACAAACAGGCGACCTGTGGTAGAAGGGGGGTTACGCAATGGACAAATCTGAAATGCTGGACCACTTGCTGACTCTTGCCGAACGGCTGGGAGTTGCGGTTCGCACCGGCCGCTACGAGGGCAAAGGGGGAATGGGGCTTGTGCGCGGTGAATGGGTGTTGCTCATCGACCGTTCGATGCCGGGAGAGTCACGCGTCGATTTACTGATCGATGAGTTGTGCCGCCTCGACTACGGCGATCAATACCTGCCTCCCATCATTCGCGACCTCCTCGACAAGGCCGCGGAGAGCATTGCTGAAGCCGAGCCACAGACACGGGAGAGCGGCATCGAGAGTGATAGGAGTCTCGCAGATGACTTGGCAACAGCGGAAGGAGAGGCGTATGACGTGCGCGGTGCAGACGGGGATTGACGTTCTGAGAGACAACCACTTCGCCGACCTGCGCGGACGACGGGTCGGACTCCTCACCCATCGGGCGGCGGTAAGCTCTGATGGTCACACCACTCTCGATCTGCTCCTGAATGCGGATGGCGTTGAGGTGGTCGCCGTCTTCACGCCGGAACATGGATACGGCGCGCAAATGGATGCAGCGGTGCCATCGATCATCGACTCTGAAACCGGACTGCCCTTCCACAGTCTCTATGGAGCATCGCGCCGCCCGACTGCCGAACAACTGGCCGGCATCGATCTGCTTCTATTCGACTTGCAGGACGTGGGCGCACGATTCTACACATACATCACCACGATGGGCCACACGATGGAAGAAGCCGCCCGGCTCGGGATTCCGTGCATCGTGTTGGACCGACCTAATGTCATCACCGGTACCAAGCTCGAAGGCCCGATCATGGACCCAACTCTCAAGTCCTTTGTCGGGTACTTCCAGTTTCCCATTCGACACGGGATGACAGTGGGAGAGGTGGCGCGTTGGCACGCAATCCAGGAAAAGCTGGACGTCGACTTGCGCGTGGTCAGTATGGTGGGTTGGGTGCGGACCATGTGGTTCGACGATACGGGGTTGCCGTGGACGCCGCCATCACCGGCGATGCGCTCTCCGACAACCGCCACCCTTTATCCGGGAATATGCTGCCTGGAACGCAGCAACGTGTCTGTCGGGCGCGGGACCGACCATCCGTTTGAGTGGGTCGGAGCACCATGGGTTGACGAAAATTCTCTCGCAGGCATCCTTGAGGAAAGGCAAATTCCCGGCGTCAGTTTTCGAGCGATTGACTTCTCTCCTGCTGCCTCCTTGTATGCCGACGAGCTTTGCCACGGCATCGCTATTGAAGTCACCGACCGCGAACTTCTGAACTCCGTGCAGCTTGGATTTCAGGTGCTGGACGCCATCCACCGACAGAACCCTGTGGAGCTTGATTTCGGCAACTGCATTCCGCTGCTCGGGGACGCGGCGTCCGTCTCGGCGCTGCAATCCTTCATACCGGTCGATGAGATTTTCGACACGTGGGAAAATGACCTGGGTACATTTTCCGAGGCGCGGAAGGAAGCGCTGCTGTATGCCGACCGCGTCAGACTTGGGGCAGTGGAAGAATGAAGCATTCCTCTTTAGGAACGATCTGCGGTTCACTCGCGGCAGTGACGCTGGTTTTGTCCGGCTGTTCTCAGGGCTTTGAGGGTGCTCGCAACAGCCCTCCTTCTCCTCCCGTAACGCAAGCTGAGTCGGCCCTCGGAGACTCGCCATCTCCTGATAGCGAACCCGCAACGGCGCCTGTTGTTGATCCCAGGTTGCGGATCCTGATGTCGAAGATAAACCTCAGAGCAACCGTTCAGGTGTCGACAGGAACGCCCCCAGTTTCACACTGGGGGGCTCTGCACTCAACTGAACGATTACACCTCCGATACATCAACATGATAAAGAACCGGGACGAGACGGGTGTAAGTAAGATTTGTGATGCGTGGTGGTAATCAGCCCCCTGGGGCCGGGCAGGCATAAACGAAAGGTTGGGGAAACCTACGCGAGTGAACGGGGACAGTAACAACCCCCATCCGGTCTTCGACCACCTTCCCCTGTGCGAACCGTTTTGGTTCGATAACGGGGGAAGGTGCGAACCCTTTGGGTTCGAGGATGGGGGTTGTTGCATGAGCTCACTCAGGACCGACGAACCGCGAACTGCGTTACACAATCACTGTCGGCTTCCAGACTATAGGCGCCTATGGTTCCGGCTGGGAGAGATGCTTCGGAGGTGGCCCGACTGCTTTCCGACGCCAAACTGTTTTCGACACAAACCGACTATCGCGAGCTACTGAAAAAAGCGGGTGGAGAAAGCACAACAGCTTGTCCGGCAGGCGAAGAGGGGCGCCGTTGGCAATACGAGCGACAGCATAGAAGACCTGGTCCGCACCATGGCAGACTGCTCCCCATGTGACACGGACTTTCTCCGGACCCGGTCATCCGATCCTCAACTGCAAAGGTGAGTACCATGTTAACCGAAATCCGCAAACCATACCTTCCGGCAACGCCGATAGACGAAGACGCTTTGCGCATCACGAAGATGGAAACCGTGATCCCAGAGGACGTTTTCCCGGGGTTGCTGCTGCTCCGTGTCCACACCACCGAGGGAATTGTCGGGCACGGCGAGACTTACTACTGCCCCCACGCCGTAGCGGCGATGGTGCACGATTGGATGGCGCGCCGGCTTCTCGGCGCGGACGCCCTGGCTATCGAGAGCCATTGGCGGTTCCTGTATGAACGCGCAGCCAACTTCGGCGCGCGCGGTGCGGAGCTGCGCGCCATCTCCGCCATCGACCTCGCCCTCTGGGACATCCTTGGACAAGTCTGCAACCAACCGATCTACCGGCTTCTGGGCGGGCCGGTGCGCGACAGGATTCCCGTCTACAACAGTTGTGGGAATCCGACCTACGGAATCAAGGCGAATGGCGATCAGGGGTGGCCTGGGTACGGCAGCCTCGGAGAGCCTGGCCCACTGTCCGACTCATTCAACTTCTTTCACGATCCTGCCGCGCTGGCGCAGGACCTGCTGGAATCCGGCTATTCAGCAATGAAAGTGTGGCCGTTCGACGCGGCGGCCCATCAGCACGGCGGGATGCGGATTTCGCGGGAAGACGTCGAGCGGGCTATCACTCCTTTGCGGAAGATTCGTGAGGCGTTCGGGACGCGCATGGAGTTCATGATAGACGGACACGCGTTCTTCCTGCTCCCCGCAGCGCTGCGGATTGCCGATGGCTTGCGTGACCTGAACCCGCTCTGGCTTGAGGACATTCTGAAGATGGACAACCTCGAAACTCTCGCAGACTTCCGCCGCCAATCACGCCTGCCCATCTCCGCCAGCGAGATGCTGTTGGCGCGCCCCGACTTCGCGGAACTGTTGCAGAAACACGCAGCCGACTACGTGATGATTGACCCAACGTGGGTGGGGGGAATTTCCGAGACAGCGCGGATCGCTCATCTCGCGCAAGCCCACAACATACCCGTCACCATGCACGATTGTACCGGCCCGCTCACTCTCTACGCCGGTCTGCACGTCAACGCCGCCGTCGCAACCTGCTGCTACCAGGAGACCGTTCGAGCACACATCCACACCGTCTATCCCAGGCTAATCGACAAACAGATTGAGGTCAGGGACGGTTTCGTTGACATCCCCCGCGGCGCGGGATTGGGCGTCACGCTCAACCCGGATTTGTTCGACACGAGGTCCACGACATACCGCAGCAGTGAATGGGAGGTACGTTCCCGTGACGATGCCGGAACCGACGAGAAAAGGCAATATGGCCGATCCGGCAGGGGCCGGGTTACACGTTGAAGTACCTCGCGTCGGGGTGGTGGACGACGAGGGCGGAGGTGGATTGTTCGGGTTCGAGTTGATAGCCGGTGGTCAGCCTGACGCCGATGGAGTTCTCTGCATCGAGAACCCGTACCAGCTTTTCCTGGTCTTCGAGATCAGGACACGCGCCGTAGCCAAAGCTGTAGCGCTTGCCGCGGTATTGCTGGTGGAAGATTTGCTCTACTTCGGGAGCGTCATCTCCCGCGATGCCGAGTTCCTCACGGATGCGCTTGTGGACAAGCTCTGCGAGACCTTCAGCAGCTTCCACGCTGAGTCCGTGGAAGTAGAGGTACTTGGTGTACTTATCCTTCGCAAAATACTCCCGGCTGAGTTCGGTTGCCTTCGCCCCGATCGTGACAAGTTGGAGCGCTACCACGTCCATGACGCCGGAACCCACCGACATGAAGTAATCGGAGATGCAGGACTGGCTGCGGTCTTTCTGTCGGGGAAAAGTGAAGCGACACATTTCCCGACTCCCCTCGGGTTCGTAAAGGACGAGGTCGTCTTGTTCTGACTGGCACGGGAAGAAACCGTAGACAGCGCGCGGCGCGAGATGTCCATCACCAATGACCTCCTCCTGCAGTTCCTGCAACAAGTCCCGATATTTTTCTGCGACGGCCGTCTCGAATCCCTTCCTGCTCAATCCGCGAATCTGCCATTGCCCTTTGAAGAGGGCAATGGGATTGACATAGCGGAAGACCTCGCGGAGATCGAGATCGTCGACGACTCGCGTCCCCCAGAAGGGCGCCACTGGAATGACAATGTCGCGACGAGTCTCAGTGCGTGCGCGATCTGAAGTCCGAGACATTCTCCGGGCGGTTTTTTTCGCCTCGTTGCCTCCGACCGCGTCTGTGTGGGAATCACAGATGCGGCGCCCTTCATCCAGCTTCGCAGCTCTCCTGCTGGTGTCCATCAGCGCGTCCATTGTTTTCAGACCGGCAAAGGCGTCATCCCCATAGAATACCCCGTGGCGATAGGTCTGCCGCAGATCTTTCTCTACGTACCGCCGTGTCAGCGCCGCGCCGCCGCAGAGCACCGGGATGGTGAGTTCACGTCGCGCGAGATCCTCCAGGACATGCTTCATTTCAACCGTGGATTTGACGAGCAGCCCGCTGAGTCCGATGGCGTCCGCCTGCTGTTCCAAGGCCGCGGAGATGATGTTGTCCGACGGTTGCTTGATGCCAAGGTTGACGATCTGGTAGCCGTTGTTGGACAGGATAATATCGACCAGGTTCTTGCCGATGTCGTGCACGTCTCCCTTCACGGTGGCCAGCACCACCTTGCCCCGTGACATTCCCTCCAGCCTGTCCAAGTGAGGTTCCAGAAAAGTGACGGAAGCCTTCATCACCTGCGCCGCGTCGAGAACGGAAGGGAGCTGCATCTTCCCGTTGCCGAAGAGGTCGCCCACGGTTCGCATCCCGTCGAGGAGGATAGTGTTGATGATCTCCAGCGGCGCGCGCTCCTGCATCGCCTGTTCCAGCAGCTCTTGAATCCGCACCTGCCGACCACCGATGCCAGCAACTCTCTCCCCGTTGATGAGCATGTGTTTGATGCGCTCCTCGAGAGTCATCACTCGGTCTGGCAAGCGCTCTGCTTGAGGCGCGGTCCCCTTGTGTGTATCGAAGTGGTTCATGTAGTTGGCCAGCGGGTTTCCATTGGAGGTGTCATGCTCAATCAGTCGACGGGCGAGATCAACTTCCTCATCCGGAATCTTGAAGAGAGGGAATATCTTCTCATAGTTGACGATGGCCATGTCGAGACCGCGCTCGACAGCCTTATGCAGAAAGACACTATTGAGAACTCGTCGCGAGTGCGGGGACAACCCGAAGGAGATGTTGCTGACACCCAGGTTGGTGAAACAGCCGGGCAACTTCTCCTTGATGAGAAACACGGCCTCCAGCGTTTCCATCCCCGCGGTGCGGTATTCCTCCTGTCCGGTGCTGATGGGCAACACCAGTGGGTCGAAGATCAGGTCCTGCGGGCGAAGTCCGTGTTTAACGGTGGCGATGGAATGGATGCGCTCAGCAATCTCCAACTTCTTCTGTGCGGTGAGAGCCATGCCGTCTTCGTCGATGGTCAGGGCAATGACGGCCGCGCCAAACTCCCGAGCGAGAGGACAAACACGATCCGTGCGCTTCTCGCCGTCTTCGAGGTTAATCGAGTTAATGATCGCCCTTCCGGGAATGTGCTTCAGCGCTTCCTCGATGGCGTCGGCTTCCGTGGAGTCGATCACGAGGGGAGCCGAAACGCGTGTGGCAAGAGACGAAATTACCTTCCGCATATTCGCTTTCTCATCTTCACCGACAATCGCAACACAAACGTCCAGAGCGTGTGAACCCTCATTCACGAGACCGCGGGCCAGGGACAGCATTTCGTCGAATCGCTCTTCCTGGACCATCTCCCGAAAAAGACCGGACTGCGTGGTGGCATTCATCTTCTCGGCGACGATGGTTGGCGCGGGTTCCTGTCGAATCGGCGCGCTCGTGTAGCAACTTGCGATGGAGGGAGCGTACTGCGCCTCGCGTCTCCGAGGAGTGCAGTTGCCGACAGCCTCGATCAGCGCTTTCAGGTGCTCCGGTGTCGTTCCGCAACACCCGCCCACGATGCTCACTCCGTACTCCGTGACGAACTCTCTGAGCGACAACGCAAAGTCTTCAGGAGTCAGATGGTAAACGGCTTTCCCGTCGTCACTGGTGGGAAGACCCGCGTTGGGGACACAGGACACAGGCGCGGGACTGTACTCTCCCAGGTAACGGATGGCATCATTCATTTCCGCAGGTCCAGTGGCGCAGTTCATCCCGATGGCATCCAAACCGTAAGGCTCCAGCGTCGTTAGCGCCGCGTCGATTGCAGTGCCGACGAGCATGGCGCCCGTCGTCTCGATGGTCACCTGCACCATCATCGGCAGCCCGACTCCAGCAGAAACCTTAGCACGACGCGCTCCCGCGATGGCCGCCTTTGCCTGAAGGATGTCCTGGCAAGTTTCGATAAGAAGGACATCGCATCCACCATCAATCAACCCCAGCGCCTGCTCCTCGTAGCTGACGGTGAGGTCGTCAAACGAGATGTGCCCCAACGAGGGGAGCTTCGTCCCCGGTCCCATGGAGCCGATCGTAAAGCGAGGGTTCGTCGAAGTGGAATAGCTCGCAACCACTTCGCGAGCGAGGCGCGACGCTGCGAGGTTGATTTCGTACGCGCGGTCTGCGATGCCATACTCCGCAAGCACCACGCGGTTGGCTCCGAAAGTGTTGGTCTCAACGGCATGACAGCCCACCTGCAAGAAAGAGGAGTGGATGTCGCGAATGATGTCCGGACGGGACAGACACAATATCTCGTTGCATCCCTCCAGTCCGCGGAAGTCATCGAGGGAGAGATCGCACAACTGGATGGAAGTGCCCATCGCTCCGTCCAGGACAGCGACGCGCTCGCGCACGTGTCGGACGAATAGGTTGTCAATCAACATAGTCAGGACTTTCAGATGTATCAGCGCGGACTCATGAGTCCAACGAGGATGGCGTCGGAATGACATGATAGCAGGACATCGGGTGAACGCGGAAGAGGAGACGGATGTCCGGTCTGCGGCCGGGTGTCAGTCAGATTTGTGAGAATCCACCCCAGCCGGAACCATAGGCGCCTGTAGCCTGAAACCCGACAGTGATTGTGTAACGCAGTTCGCGGTTCGTCGGTCCTGAGTGAGTTCATGCCTGGCCGACCCCAGGGCGCTGATTACCTCCGCGCGTCACAAATCTGACTTGCACCCTCTGCTGCTGCCACGATTGACAGCATTCGCCACAGGTCTATAATCAACTGTGATATGCGTGAGACAAAGTGTAAACGCGGACTCACAGAGTCCGAGATGATACAGTCCGGCGTTGGTTTCTCAACCGCATCAACCGGTCGGACGGCTGCTGACCAAGCGGTGGCGCAAGCCATGGGCCATGCTGGTATTGACCGGGCCGATTTTGCCGTAATGTTCGCCACCCCGCATTATGCCTGTGAGTACACACGGATGCTCAATGCTGTCCACACGGCGACGGGCGCCCCGCACATCGTCGGCTGCAGCGGAATGGAGGTCCTCACTTCCATCGGCGAGGTTGAGCAAAGTCCGGGGGTGGCGGTATTAGTCGGCACCAGCGATGGCTTGCACCTGTCCAGCTTTATCCTTCCTGACGCAGATGCAGCCTCGCATCTGGCCTCCGAATTGGCGAGTTCACCCCCACACGATCACACCGGTTCTCCCCTTCTGATGCTGTTCTCCGATGTCATGCATATTCACCCAACATCCCTGCTGAACGCCTTCGGGGCCGCGCTGCCGGGCGTTCAGATCGTGGGCGCGGGCGCTTCGGGGTCTCTTGAAAAGATGGAAGCATACCAGTGGGCGTGGAGGAACGGCGTTGAGACTCTCAATGACTGCATTTCACATCGCGGCGTCTCCGGCTTGATGATCCGTGGTGACTTCTCGCCGCTCATTGCCGTCGCAAGGTCGTGCAGACCCCTTGGCGAATCCTATGTAATCACCAGTGCCGATGGACATCTGATACGCGAGATAGCCAATCGGCCAGCGATGGAAATCCTGCAGGAGTCCGCAGCATCTCTGAAGGAAGCCGAGAAGCAGCACGTTGAGCGTGCGCTCGTGGCGGGGTTGGTGGTGGATGAAGAAAAGTACCCTCTCGAAATCGATGACTTTGTCTTCCGTAACATCGCTGGCGTCGAGCCGTCATCGGGTTCTTTAGTCATCTCCGAACGGGTCCGCGTCGGGCAGACCATCCAGTTCCATATCCGCGATAAGAATGCAGCGCGCCAAGATATGGAGCGGGTTCTCCAGGACCTCTCGGAAAAGGCCGCGGGGAAGCGTATCGCCATGGGCTTCTACTTCAATTGCCTGGCGCGGGGTGCGGGTTTCTACGGGGAGTTCAACCACGACACAAAAGTCATTCGTCGCTATTTCCCCGACGTGCCCATCGTCGGCTTCCTCGGCAACGCCGAATTCGCGCCCGTGGGTGGGAGCAGCGTGTTACACAATTACACGGGAGTTCTTGTGCTCGTAGCGGAGGAAGTCCGCTAGGATCACCACATGACGCATCAACACCTCAGAATTGGTTCTGTCCCTTACCTGAACGCGGCTCCGCTGGTGCATTTTCTCGACGGCGCTCTCGATGCAACGAATATCGATGCGTCCGTCAGCATACAACGATCTCCGCCGTCTCAACTCTCAGAGGCGCTGCAGCGGGGCGAATTGGACATCGCTTTGATGCCCGTCATCGACTACCTCCGCGGGTCCGGCGTGTACATCCTTCCCGATATCTCCATCTCGTGCGTGGGATCCGTGGGGAGTGTTCTCCTCTTCCACCAAAAACCGTTAGAGAGCCTCAGCCGGGTCGGTCTCACCACGGCTTCCAGGAGTTCCGTTGCGCTTCTGAAAGTTCTGCTGAAGGAACGCTGGCGCGTCGACGCGCGCTTCGAGCCGTTGCCTGTCGTCCCCGACGCCATCCCTGACGATTTGGACGCCATGTTGCTCATTGGCGACGATGCACTGACGGCGCGCAAACGTGTTCCTGCTGACATCTGCGATCTCGGGAATGTGTGGCACGAGTGGACAGGTCTGCCATTCGTCTTTGCCGCTTGGATTGTCGGTGACACCGGAGACGCGGAATCGCTGTACTCTTTATTGATCGCTTCGAAAGAAGAGGGAGTCAACCGATTGCAGGAAGTCATCGACGCCCACGTGAACGTTGCGGGGATGACCGCAGATGAGGTAGCATACTACTTTACACACAACGTCAACTTCGATCTGGGCGAAGAACACATCCGAGGCATCCTGCGGTTCCAGACACTTTGTCACAGATGCGGGATTCTACACGGATCCACTCGGGGTCTAACGTTCTGGGATCCATCGGCTATTTGACGGGCGACGACGAATCACGTGAACGGAGGCAGTGTCAGTATGAAGAAAGTGCGTATTGGGTTGGTGGGTACGGGTTTTGCCGCTAACTTCCACCTGAATTCCTATGCGACCGTTCCACACGCGGAGGTGGCAGCTGTGTCATCACGCGTTCGCGCGCGCGGACAGGAGTACGCGGCAAAGCACGGGATAGAGAGCGTTTACTCAGACTATCGAGAAATGCTCGATCGCGACGACATACAGCTTGTGGACGTCACCACTCCAGTTCACGTGCACGCTCCGATTGTGATCGACGCAGCCAACGCAGGCAAACATGTGATCTGCGAGAAGCCACTGACGGCTTACTGTGGTGAGGACCGGCCGGAGGATGAACTGATTGGCAACACCGTCCCTCGCCGTGAGATGTACGAGAAAGCCTTGGCCAGCGCCGACTTGATGATTGATGCGGCGAAACAGAACCACGTTAAGCTGATGTACGCCGAGAACTGGATTTACGCCCCGGCCCTGACACGCGCGAAGGAATTGATCGACAGCGCAGGCGGGAGCATTATCGACATTCGCGCTGAGGAATCCCACAGCGGGTCTCACTCCCCCTTCGCGTTCCAGTGGAGGACTTCGGGAGGCGGCGCGCTTCTGCGCTTAGGCTCCCACCCGATCGGCGCGGCCCTTCACCTGAAGGCGTTTGAGGGCTACGTGAAGAACGGCAAACCCATCGTTCCCGAGTCCGTTGTCGCTGACGTGGCGAATCTGGCAAGCTCGAAAGCCTTCAAGTCCGGGGCCGGGCCGGAGGGGAAACAATGGCTGGTGGACAAGTGGGAAGACGTCGAGAACTGGGCCAGCCTGGCCATCCGTTTTTCCGACGGGTCCCGAGCCACCATCCTCGCATCGGACACAGTTCTCGGCGGCATCAAGAACTTCATCGAAATCTTCATGACCAATGCGCGTGTTCAGTGCAACATTGACCCCAACAATATGCTGGTTGCATACACACCGGATTCCGCGGCCTTTGCGGATGTTGAAGTCGCTGAGAAGATTGAGACCAAGACCGGCTTCACCTTTCCTTCCGTCGGAGGGATATGGTTTGACGGCAAAGCACAGGAGGTACGCGACTTCGTAGACTGCGTCCTCGAACCCGATCGGCAACCTATCTCAAAGGGTGAGTTGGGGCGTGATGTGTTACGCGTCACCTACGCCGCCTACCTGTCCGCCGAAGAAGGAAGGCGCGTCGATCTCTGATACCGGATGGCGCGTTCACGAGCGTGTGCAACGGAGGGATAATCAACGATGGATAGAGACTGGCGCCAAGGCGTTGAACTTCTGAAATCCGGCAACCTGCCGGACGCGCTGCGCGTTTTGCGCGATGCGTCGCGGGCAAATCCGGAATCATTTGATTCCCACTTCTATCTTGGCATTGCAGAAGCGAAGGCGGGGAAACTCTCCCAGTCCCGTGAGTCTTTCCAGAAAGCCCTCTCCCTGCAACGCGATCATGCTCCCACCTACTTCAATCTGGGACTGGCCTTTGAGAAAGAGGGACGTCTGCGGGAGGCCATGGCCCACTACCAGCAGGCGTTGCGGTATGCGCCCGGTCATGTGCCTGCGCGTGAGGCGGTTGCGAGGCTGACCCCGCGTTCCGCTGTAGAGATTGCCCCCCGACCGGGTTCGACGTCCACTCCCCCGGATGAAGCGGAGCGCGTTCTCTGCAAGCTTTGCGGAATGCAGACGCGCGAGGGCGATGCCTGTGAGTGGTGTCATCAGCCGCTGGAAGCTGTCCAGCCCCACCTTCTGCTGTCACCCGATTCCCGTCCAGGCGTTCCCCCCGCCGCGGCCAGCGAGCCACCGCGCGTTCCGGCCCACGCCAGTGTTCCTTCCGGAACGTCCGACCCCACCGCCACCATGGGATTGCCGGTTCTGCGCGGACAGGTGATGCCGCAGTACCATCGCTCTACCGGCTTCTTCGACAGTCTCAGTCGAGGATGGCTGTTCATCCAGAGCGCATACTCGCTGGCGTTCCAAAAAAAGGTTCTCCTCTTACCGGTATTGTATGGAGGGATTGCCAGCTTCATTTACAGCGCGGCAATCCTTGCCGTCGCATTACTGACGTGGCATGCTGCTGGTCGGCCAACCGGAGACGCGCTTAAGCAGTGGTCGGAGATGAACCGCGCACTGCTTTCAATCCTGTCCGTCGCGATACTGTTTGGCTCCATGTCCATCGGGTACTTCTTCATGGGGATGACGGTCAACATGATCGATGCCTACCTGAAGGGTCGTGAACCGAACGTCCGCGTCGCGTGGCGCGACGCAATGAAGAACATCGGCGCCATCTGCGCTCTGGCTGTGGTCGGCACCCTTGTTGAACTTGTTCTCTCCGCTATCAAACGACGATCACGCGAGGCTGGCGGTCTGGGAGGGATGGTCACCGCTGGCATCGCGTCCGCGATCGAGACGGCCTGGACGGTGCTTTCGTTTCTTCTCATGCCAGTCATCATCATCGAAGACACCACCCTCCGCAATGCGCTTGCGCGAGTTCGCGATATCCATCGCAGGAATCTCCTGCAGATCGGCGTTGGCGAGGTGGGTTTGAGGATTGTGGTGTCGGTGATCGGGATGCTCTTTGTATTGGCGCTTTTCGGTCTCGGAAGGTTGCTGCTTCCCGCCGGGGTTCCGGGTATCGCATTCTTCGCTGTCATCGGTGTGACGGGTCTCGCCATCATCAACTTGCTCAACGCCTTCGCCCGCGCCAGTTACTACACTTGCCTCTATCTTTGGGCCGTGGAAGTGGAGCATGCGCCCGTGGCGTCCCGCGCTCTCGTCCCTCAACCACTGGCCGCGGCGCTCGCATGAACAACAACCATGCAATGAGCGCCGCGTCGCCAGACCCGATCGCTTACCATCGATCCCGCGCAGGGGCGCTCGCCCTCTTCGGCATCTGCTCCCTCGTGGGTTGCGCGAGCCGCGAAAACATTCATGCTCCTATGGATCGAGGGGGTCCGCCGTCAATGCCCTCGCAGTCTGTGCCTCGACCCAACGAAGTCAAACCTGAACGCCGCGGCGCTCCGCCGAGGCAATCACCTCTGTCCGAAAGTAGCCTCACTGCTACCCGCTGCTTCCCCCTCGCCGAGGGCAACCACTGGCTGTACGAGGTCGAGGACTCCAAGGGCGCGAGATACTACTCCGAATACCAGATCGAAAGAATTGAGGAAATTGACGGGAAGAAGTTCTACGTTTCGCTCAATACCATGAGCAATCAGCCCAATTTGTTCACCCGACTCTACCTCACCCACACTCCAGCCGGGTTGAGCAACCACCGAATCATCACTACGTCCGGGCACAAATCGGCTGTTGTGGACTATGGTTCCCGGTCAGACCTGCCTGTTCAACTCCCCACTCGCCTCACTTCTGACACCGAGTGGCAGTCGCGAGTCGATGCGAAAGTATACGCGACGCATACCACGGAGACTTACCACCTCCGCGGAAGAGTCGAGGGCGAGGAAGTGATCTCAGTCCCGGCGGGGGAGTTCGCGGCGGCGCGAGTCGTTACGGTGACGCAGTGGCAAGGGAAGTCATCAACCACCACGGCGTGGTATGCGCCCGGGGTTGGTCAGATCAAGTTTACGAACGTGACCGGCGATTGGAGGCATACCTACTCGCTGCGTGGCGCCCGTTTGGGCGACAGAAAGTACGGTTCCTTCTCGCAGAATGAGGTTGCCGACACGCGCTGAAGATTGCCCTTTCGCCGATCCTTTGGTAGAATCCATTCGTTACTGAATTCTTGCAGAGGCAATTCCTCACTACATTTTGGAGTGCAACATGCGTCAAGAGTCATTGGATTTCTTACGAGAGATGATCGAGACCCCCAGCCCTTCGGGATACGAACAGCCTGTTCAGAAAGTGATCCGCAAGCGAGTTTCCTCGTTTGCCGATGAGGTGCGTACCGATGTTCACGGCAATGTCATCGCCGTAAAGAACCCCGAAGGATGGCCGCGCATTATGTTCGCCGGTCACTGCGATCAGCTCGGTTTGATGGTGCAGTACATCGACGATGAGGGGTTTCTGTTTGTCAACAGCATCGGAGGGCACGACCCCATCGTCCTCGTCGGACAAGACGTTGTCGCCTGGGGACCCAAAGGCCCCATTCCGGGAGTGATGGCCCGCAAACCGGTCCACCTGCTGGCACACGACGATAACGAGTTGAAAAAGGCGCCGAAGGTCTCCGACCTATGGGTGGACCTGGGGGCGAAAGACAAGAAGGAGGCCGAGACACTCGTTAGTATCGGCGACCCCATCACTTGGGACCTGAGAATGACGGAAATGCGCAATGAGCTGGCTGCAGCTCCTGGATTTGACGACAAGACGGGGGCGTGGGTTGTCATGGAGACCCTCCGCCTGCTCAGCCGACGCGAGTTGGACGCGGCGGTTTTTGCCGTGTCCACCGTGCAGGAAGAGATTGGGCTCCGCGGCGCCACCACCAGCGCCTTCGGTATTGACCCTCAGGTTGGCATCGCTGTTGACGTGACCTTCGCCACCGACCACCCGTCCATGGAAAAGAAGATCACCGGGGAGGTGAATCTCGGAAAGGGACCTGTCATCTATCGAGGTCCTAACATCAACCCGCGCATCTTTGATTTGCTTCACGGTACGGCGAACAGCAAGAAGATTCCTCATCAACTCGCAGGGGTTGCCAAAGCAACGGGGACCGACGCCAACGCCATGCAACTCAGCCGCGCGGGGGTGGCAACCGGACTCGTTTCAGTCCCGAATCGCTATATGCACAGTCCTGTGGAAGTCGTCTCCCTCAAGGACTTGACGAATTGCGCCAGACTGCTCGCGGAGTTTGCGCTCTCCGTCACCAAGCACACTGACTTCACTCCCTGAGGTCAGTTCGGACTCGTGAGTCCGCGTCGGACTCGTGAGTCCGCGTCGGACTCGTGAGTCCGCGTCGGACTCGTGAGTCCGCGGTCAACCAGAAACCGGAATCTGCCCACAACTCGCGGCAGGGCGTCAGCGGACGTGAAAAGTCCTACAGTGAGCTGCCTCGAAAATGGCTGAATATGGCATCAAGTACTCCCACGAGACTCGCATCGGTATTCCGCGCGGTCTTCTCCCGCCCGGCTTTGCCGGCGCACGCCGCGGTGGTTCTCGCTGGGCTTTCCGTGGGCTACTGTTTTTCGCACGGAAGCTACATATTCACGCTGCTACTCACCGGGATACCGACCGTCTACGGACTCTGGTTCATCACATCGCTCGTGCTCACTTCTCCCCACGACGACGGCGCAGAGCGTGTGGTCAGAGCTGACGGGTTGTCCTATGGCGTGCTGGCGCTCGCGCCGCTTCCATCCCTCCTCGGCATAGCGTGGTTCACCATCTCCAGCAACCTGATCGCCGCCCTCCTGTTCGCTCTGACGCTCCTTCTTCTGCTGAAGATGCCACTCCTTAGACAAGACATCTCACGGTTCACGACGTGGAGCGCCCGGCGGGGCAGTCCCTGGGCATGGGCTACCGGCATCTTGGCCGCGACGTACGCGGTTGTGTTCTCCATCATGTCCTATCAGGAGTATGCGTCATTCACCTACAATACGTCGTATTACGACCTTGCACACTTCTCCCAGGCAGCATGGAACACGCTTCAGGGACGATTCCTCGAGTTCACATTCTCCGACGGACATGTTGGCTACCCGATGAGCCGGCTGGGTTTGCACGTAGACCCGATCATTGCTCTCTGGTCGATCTTCTACCTGATTAACGACAGCCCCGTGACGTTACTGGTGATCCAATCCGTGGTGATTGCCGCGGCGACGTGGCCTCTCTACCTCCTCTCCATGAGACTTCTGCGGAATCCATTTCTAAGTTTCTGCGTCTGTCTCGCGTACCTGCTGCATCCGGGCATTCAATACGGCAACCTCTCACAGTTCCATGCCGTAAGCGCTGCCCCTTTGGGACTTGTGGCGCTGTTCTACGCGCTCGAGACCCGACGATGGAAGATTCTCCTGCCAGCTTTGCTATTCACCTTCTTGTGCAAGGAACACTTGCCACTAACCGTCTTTGGCATAGGGCTGTGGTCCCTTGTGCGCAAAGGCGACAAACGGATGGGCTGGGCGCTTTGTGTCCTCTCCGTACTCTGGTTTGTGGCGTGCCAGAAGTGGATCATCCCCCACTACCTCGCCGGGAAACAAACTGTCTACCTGGAGATGTTTTATGAGAAAGCGGGGGGCAGTTTCCAGGGCATCGCTGCGCGGTTCATCAGCGACCCCGTGGACTCCGTCGCCCATCTTCTCACGAAGTCCAAACTTTTCTACCTCGACTCACTGTTCTTCCAGGTGGGTTACCTGCCACTCATAGTTCCAAGCACACTCCTTTTTTCCGGTCCCGAATTGCTTGTGAACACCCTCAGCGACTTCCCCCACATGCACGTGCTCACCGAACACTACAACTTTGTGACGGCCACGTGTCTCATCGTTGCCGCGGTCTACGCCCTGAGCGGAATTCTTCGGACTCGTGAGTCCGCGCTGAAGACTGCACAACGATACGGGGACGGCAGTGTACAAGTTGGCAACGTAGCCGTTGCTCTGGCATTTCTTGTCCTGCTTCCTACGCAGTTGTCCCACCGCGTGGGATTCGCCCCGTGGGCCAATACCTACAGGGAGATTCTGTCATGGAAACCCCCACAACACGCCCTCGCTTCCGAGCGAATTCTCAGGCAGATTCCTCCCGAGGCTTCTGTCACCGCCAGCTCAATTCTCATGGGGCACCTGGCACACCGGCGCACCCTCTATGTGACGCCGTACCTTGGGGACGCAGAATACGCGATTGTGGACATCTCGGAAGTCGAACTGCCCCACGGGAAGGCGCGGCAGGACTACGAGTTGATGGCATGGTTGCGCGGGGAAGGCAACTACACGCTGAAAAGCGAAGCGGAGGGGATATTCCTCTGGCAGAGAAAGCCCTACGCTTCGCCGGTCGCGCCCAAGGTGAACTTTGATTTTCAGGATGGCTTCACCGTTGTTGCCCCGAAGGAAACCCAGTCGGATGCAGCAGTCAAGCTCGGTGTCAGCGCGCTCAGTGGCGCTGTCGGGAGAGCGCTTGATTTTGCATCCGCCGAAAAGGCACTCGAGAATCCGTCAGCTTTACAGGGACCCGCCCTGGTGCTGCTCAAGGTGGGAAACCCGGAGTTCTCCACGGAAGCGATGGAGATAGTGCAGCTATGGGAAAGGACAAAGGCAGTCCCGGAATCCGCGGAGGGGTACCTTCTCCGCACAAGAGAACACCTTGGGCATCCATGCCTGTTTGTGGTGTCCAAGTCCGAGCTTGGACTTGCCTACGGGCTTTTCCACATTGCCGACGAACTGAAAGAAACCCTCACAGCGAAGGACCGTTCCTGGAATGCCACACGCGAACCTGCATTGAGTCTGCGGCTCATGTCGACTCCCTTTATGAAGGACAAGTTCTACGACAACCCCGAAACTGCGCTCAGGTACGGATTCAACGCTGTTATGATTGACCCCTGGCCGGCGCTGATCACTTATCACGATTTCGATCACCGAATCTACGGAGAAAAACGAAACCAGGCTGCCTTCGCATCCTTGCAGTATCGTCGTCAGGAAGTGAGAAAGACCATCCAGCGCACGAAGTCCCTGCACCTCAGAGTTGTTGCCATGGGCGACGTGTTCAGCTTCCCGAAATCACTTTATCAAATCTACGGTTCGCGGATACGCCACGTCAACGTATCCCGGTTCTCCGACCAGGAGTTCACTGTCTGTGCCGGGCAGTCGCTTCCCTACAAAATACTTCAGCAGGGACTGGACGAACTGCTCAGGGAGGTCCCGGGAATCGACTACGTCATGGTTCGTACCGGGGAGAACTATCCCACGGGACTCACGACAGGCAGCGGACCCTCTTCGGGGAGATGCCGACTGTGTCGCGGGGTCGACTATTCCGCTGCCCTCACGAAAACCATCAACACGATCCATGCCATTGTCGTTGGGAAACATCACCGCCAGTACATCCACCGCGCATGGGATTTGGGGAGAGGTGGATTCCACGCCAACCCGAATATCTACGAGAAAATCACTCGGGGGATAGTCCCCTCCAACGACGTAACAGTCTCCCTGAAGATGACAGAAACGGACTTCTGGAGGTTCAATCCCCTCAACCCGAATATCGGTCGCGGTCCCCTCAAACAGATGGTGGAGTTCCAGTGTGCGCGGGAGTATGAAGGAAAGGGAGCGTTTCCCAATTACCTGGGCGAGCTTTTCTGCCGCGACGCGCCCGAGACTCACCCCCAGCGCGGGCTTCTGTACGCAACATCCGTCGGCGTGGAGTCTGGTTGGGCGTGGGCCCGAGGCGGGGGATGGGGTGGCCCTTACCTCAAATCAAGAATATGGGTCGATGCAAATGTCCACGCTCTCAGCCGACTCATGTGGAATCCATTTCTGGATCCAGGAGAGCTTGCAAAACGATGGGCAACGCGCACCTTCGGTGCGAAAGCGGCCCCCACCGTCGCCAATATCTTACTGAACTCGCCGGATGCCGTGGCTCTGTCCCGGTACTTCTCGGCAATCGCGGGTCAACCGGACGTATGGAAGCCGAGCCTCAACTGGACTCGTGATGACCGGATCGAGGGATTCAGTCGGCTTTACCCACTTTACACGAAATGTGACGAGACGTGGCAATTTGATGCAACCCTCTACGATCAACAGAAAGCGAGTCGCATCGTAGCGTCGTCCATTGAGAAGTTCCAGAGGGTAATGCGCGATGTTCCCGACGCAGTGGTCGCACAGCAGGCAATGGATTCCCTCCGGTTCCAGTTGGCTCTGTACAGGGTGCGCCAGACTTACGTCACCGGCAGCTTCAACTATTTCGCTTGGCTGGATTCCCGTGGAACGTCCGACGACTCGCGGACAGCGGCCATCTGCGCTTTTCAGCAGTGGCAGAGAGACTGGGACCACTTCAATACCAATATCCCGCGGCTCAAGTGGGGTCCCAGCCTGTATCGTAGTCACGGAATGGTGGAAGACGTACAGTATGCCATGTCTGTGCTTCTGAATCCTCCCGAGGGCGGGGTCCATCCGCAACACGCTCTCCGTGGTGGATCTCAACGACCATGAAGGGACTCGACCCGATATCGCTTTAAGCTGGAACCAGCACATGACACAGATGCGTCTCTCCAAGCTACCTCCCTTTCAGAGCTGGGACTGTCGCGCCTGTGGACGCTGTTGCCGCGGCATTTACTCTGTTCCGGTTACCGAAGACGAGAGATCGGCTATCCTCGCTCGGGGATGGGCAGATGACGAGCGCTGCGCTCGACAAGGGCTTTTCACTACATGGAGAAATCACTCCTATCTCGCTCGCAACGACGACGGTGCGTGCGTTTTTCTTTCGGAGCAAGGCATGTGCCGCATTCACGAAAGACTGGGAGAATCCGCCAAACCCCTCGCCTGCCGACTCTACCCGTTCGTGTTGACCCCCGTAGGCAAACACGTGCACGTGGGACTTCGCTTCGATTGCCCTGCCGTGCTGGACAACCACGGGAGACCACTGCCCGAACATGTCACCGGAATCAAGCGCTTCATCCCGGAGGTACTGCCTTGCGCACGCATGTGTCTTCCCCGTCCCATGTTCGACCGGGGTCGATCCGTCACGCCCGAGCAACTCATGCGCATTACACAGGCATTTGATTCGCTCCTGTCCGAGACATCGTTGGGAATAACGCGCCGATTGCTCGCGTGCGCGTCCGTGGCGCACCTGCTTCATGTCAGCATCATCGATGAACTTCAGAATCGGCTGGAGGAATTCCTCGCGGCAGCCACTGCTGTGGCGCTCAAAGCAGCGGAAACCGATCCCTTGGAGCGAGTGCAACCCCGGAAAGGAGTCCTGGTCAACTTCCGCCAGATGGCCGGTCTCTTCAATCGCTGGGACAGAGTGGAGGACGCAACGGGAACAGCCATCAACCGGTTGCGAGTCCTGCGAACACGCCTTCGTCACTCACTCATCCTCAGCCGTGGGAAAGGCGGTGTTCCTCCGCTGCGAACGGGCTTCCCGGAAGTCCCGTTCTCGACCATCGAGGAACCATTCCCCATTCCGACTGGACCGTGCGAAGAACTTCTCGCGCGTTACTACCGCATAAAACTCGCGGGCATGGATTTCTTTGGGCCCCCTTTCCACAACTATTCCTATGTGAACGGAATGAAGAGTCTGCTTCTTACCTTCCCGGTTATCATGTGGACCGCGCGGGCCTTCGCTATCGGTGCCGGCGATACGGAGATCAACTCAGAGTCACTCTGCCTCGCCCTGCAGGGAGTGGATGCCCAGTTGGGCAGGTCCCTGGCGTTTGGACTGGCCAACGAACGACGGCGCATCAGCGTGTTGAGCAGGGAGGAACATCTTCGCCCGCTGACCGTATGGTACGGAACGTGAGCACGCTCGTGCCGACCGCAGTCTGTCGGATGCCCGTCCTTTGTTGATCCCGTCAGTTGACACTGCAATTCCTTCCATGTAGAATGCCAGAAACCAATGAAAAGCTCACGACTGCTCAATCCACTGTTATCACTTTTCCTGCTGTGCGCCTGCGCGTCATTGGTGTACGGCACATCAGAGAGCAATGGTCCTTCGCCAGAGGTCCGGGATGAGAACCAGCCGGAGCAGGTTGAGATGTATCGACTGAGCGTTGAGAACAGCGTTGGGGGCGGTATCGCCCTGAGCCGCGACGGGGGGAAGACATGGATTCGCCTTGGGCAGGTCGCCACGCCCACGCGCAAGGTGAATACAAACGGCTTTACGGCGAGCCAGTGGGCTATCTCTGGCCGAGTGTGTGCGACGGCCGTCAACGCCATCCATGTCAAGGTGCGAAACGATCCGACTTCCGGTAGAGGCGTTGTATTCAGCATTGTTCCGGCGGAACAAGGGACGAGCTTCAAGGCGGGGGCCGCGAGCGCCAACCCAACGGCGGTCATCTATACGGACATTCCAGGTGGCACTGGTATCTTTGGGCGGTGGACGCCACTCGTCAACGGCCGTGTGATCGTTGTGCGCAACGGCAGCGAGTCCCCATTGAGTGAGGACTATGCGCCGGAAGCAAATGATAGGCTTGTCTTTCCGGTGGAACGGGTCAAGCGGCTGCCGAAAGCGATTGAGTTTGAGAACCGCTTTGGCGGACTGATTCGCATACTCTACCCGGAAGAAACGCGCATCATCGGCGAGGTGCTCCGACCGGTGTTGGGGGTGGGACGGTTTGACGGATCGCTCTTCGCAGATGTGGGACGCGTGCGGGCCAATCATCCCGGAGTCCTCGACATCTCCACTTCGCCCTATGGTGAAGTGGGCGGATTCCAGATTGTTCCGGCAAACCACGCGATGAGCCAGGAAACAACATACGTCCGGCGACACACCCAGTGGATGGTTGTCGGACCGGTGAACGCCACGGATCCATCGTGGGAGGGCACCGCGCCACTGTTTGCGTACTTTATCCAGCCAAGATATGATCCCGGTGACTTGTATGCGGACGACTGGGCGGAGAGATTGCTCTCTCGGTTCCGGATAGAGGTTCGGCTAAACGGTGGCGACTGGCAGTCGATGCCCGCCGTTTCCGTCGATTCTGACCTGAAGAAGGCACTGCCGGAGAGCGCTTTTATTGCCCTCAAGGATGTCACCCACATCCGTATATTGTTCCCGGATCCGTGGTACTACGGTGGGGAGGGGGCATGAACCAGTTCCTGAGAAAGTGCCGAACCGACAGGATCTCGCTGATCGTCAGCCTTCCAGCCAACTCGCCGGAACTGGCGATAGCGGCCATTGCCGGTGGCGCAGAGTGCCTGAAGGTACACATCCGTGTTCACCACGATGCCAGCGGAACTCACTTTGGCAGCCTGGAGGATGAACGGGGGAATCTCGAATCCATTCTTTCGGTTGCGGGGACTGTCCCCGTCGGGATCGTTGCCGGAGCAGAGGATGCAGCAACTCCGGAAGAAATGAGCAGCTTGGCAGAAATGGGTTTTGATTTCTTTGACCTGTACGATTATTGTATGCCTGCATGGATGCTGAACGAGACATCCATGACTCGGGTCGTCGCCATCGGGCCGGAGTGGAATCCGGACCAATTGCGTTCGCTGCAGTCCATGGGAGGGGCGGACATCCTCGAAGCGGCCATCGTGCCCCATGATCGATACGGAGAGCCGCTGTCGGTAAGAGACATCACTCAGTATCGCGCCATTTCGGGATTCGCCGACGCGCCGGTCATCGTCCCAACCCAGAAGAAGGTGAGACCTGAGGAAGTCCCGGTGCTTGTTGATGCTGGAATTCGGGCGCTGATGATTGGCGCCATTGTTACCGGAAAGCATCCCGAAGGCATCGAGAATGTGACATCCCATTTTCGGTCTCAGATCGACGAAGTACGCAGCCAGTTTTCCAACCAGGAGGCAATCAGATGAACCTTTCCAGCTTCACCCACCGTGTTACCGCGATCTCCCTCGCCGCACTCGCCTCGTTTCTCCTTACGGGATGCGATCTCTCCGTGGAAACAAGCGTCAATAGCAGCGGGAAAGTGCAGCAGACCATCACCATTGCGGTGCCGGAAGACGATTTTACCGTCACTCAGAAGGCGGCGGAGAAGTACCTCCGCGACATGTCGGAGAATTGGAGGGTCACCACGCGCAAGGAGCGTGAGATTGTGGCGATGCGCAAGTTCCACGCCGCCCATCCCGGCGACCGTGACCTCTTGGAGAACGTAAGATTCACCAGAGACCGACGACCCTTCATGGGGTGGCTCATCCCCGTTGACAGGATTGCATACGAACAGGCCATCAACGCAAACGAGATCATCAACTCGGAACAAAAACGCGCCCTCGCCGAACAGGTCGAGGCGAAGTGCTTCCTGACATTACCGGGCAGAATCGACAGAGACAGCGCGGCGGGAGCATCCAAGGTGCAGGGCGGCACCGCGATGTGGAAGGCGCGCGCCGACCAGGGGATCGTCATCAAGGCCCGATCCACCGCTTTCCGTTGGTGGTGGTTCGTGATGGAGTTGATTCTGCTGGGTCTGCTGGTATGGGCCCTGATGCCGGTGATTGCATGGTTCAGCGACGCATCGGGGCGATACGGCGAGAAGCGAAAGACAGCACGCGTGGATAAGATGCGCAAGAGAGAACAGATTGCCGCAGCAAAAGCGGAGAAGCGCGCGGCCAGGAACGCTGCCGCGAAAGCGCGCGACGTTGAACGCCAGAAGAAGGCGGACGCGGCGGCTATAAAGCGCGCCGAGAAGGAGGAGGCTCGCAGGCTCAGGGAGGAACAGGCGCAGAAGAAAAAGACAGCGCAGGAAGCCAAACAGCGCGCCAAACAGGAACAGAAGCAGAAGTCCGCCAACGCCGATCCCGCGGGAACGGCAGAGAACGCAGACACCAAGTGAGTACGTCCATGAGAAGGAGGAATTCTAACGTGCAACGTTTTGTGACCACCGTAGCGCAGGTCGCTGCCCTGATGCTGGGATGCCTGGGCGCGCGCGCGGCAGACACCGCCGGCCCAAGCCTCCTATGGCACCGCCAGACAGGTTACTGCCGACAGCCCGGCCTCGTCGATGTGAACGGCGACAATATCCTCGACCTGATCATCGCGTCCGATAAGGGAACTGTGCAGGCCGTTTCCGGCAGCACCGGAGAACCTTACTGGGAGTTCAGGGCCAGCGGAGGCTTCGTATCGTCTCCGGCAGTGGCAGATCTCAACGCCGACGGAGTGCTGGACGTTGTGCTTTCCTGCTTGAATGGTAGTGTCTATGCGATTTCCGCGCGAGACGGTTCCGTGTTGTGGAGTTTCAAGGGCATTGCCCCGTTCGTGGCGTCACCGGTTTTGGGCAACCTCAACCGCAGCGGTCCACCAGAAGTCGTCGTTGCCAGCCAAAATGGCGACATCTACGCTCTCACCGGCGCGCGCGGGAAGGTCTACTGGATGTTCCGGGTTCCCGGTGGGGTGACCGCTTCTGCCGCGATTGGCGATGTCGATGGCGATGGGAAACCTGATGTTGCCGTGGCAACTTCTTCCGGCGCGCTGCTCGTTCTCAACGGGAAAGACGGCAATAAGCTTGACGAACGCTCCGTGGAGTATGCTCCACTCACTGCGCCCGTGCTTGCTGACATCAATAACGACAGGCGCGAAGACATCATCGTGGCTGCATCCTATGTTCACGCGTTCGGGTATGACGGACGACACTGGAAGAGGTTGTGGAGCTACAACCCGGAAGGTCCACGGGTCTCCGCCGATCCCGCCATCGGCGATGTCAACGGTGATGGACTCCTGGAAGTTGTCGTCTCCCTCAGCGACGGGAGCGTCGCATCGCTACGCCTGAAAGACGGTACACCATTGTGGAAGACCCGCCCACTGGAAACGGTCGGCTCGCAGTCGTCTCCGGTGGTTGGGATGCTCTCGGCAGTTGAGGCGACCGATGTCGTCATTGGAAGTCAATCCGGTGGACTGACATCCATATCGGGTTCTGATGGCGCGATCCGTTGGCAGACGTACCTCGGCGCCAGAACGGACGGGTCACCGATTGTGGCCGACTTCCAGGGCGATGGCACCTGGGAAGTCGGAATCTCCACGGAATCCGGCGAATTTTTCGTTCGCTCAACAGGCATTTCGGGGACGCTCTACTGGGCAAAGCCGCGTGGCGACTTGTACAACTCGGGGAATGCTCTCCACGCCTCCGCCTTCGCCCGGTCGATCTGTCCGCCCACTCGGAGGTCCAGCCGTTAAGGTCAGCACGCGGTTACGACATGGGAATGTACGCAACCTGCGACATGAAATCGATGGAGAACAGTGTCCTTGCGCAGAAAACAGACTGATTCACATAACCCACAAAAGTCGACGGAACTTCCAGCACTGGTGGACGGCCATGCGGGCGACCCCAACGGCAACGGTGGAGATGCAGGACGTAAGACCTGCGAATTTAGCCACACCGCGCCTGATCCCAATCCACATTTCGCGGATACACAAGGGACAAAGGACGTTCTCTTCCTGGACTCCGGCACCGGCGTTTATGATCAGTGGTCCCGCGAGCTCAGCAAACGTCCCTTGTTGTCACGCGAGGATGAAGTTCGGCTCGCCAAACTGGTGGAAGCAGGCGATGACGACGCCCGCGCGCGCTTCATCGAGTCCAACCTCAAGCTTGTCGTGAGCATCGCCAAACGCTACCGTGGCTGTGGAGTACCCATGGAAGACCTCATTCAGGAAGGCAACCTTGGGCTGATCAAGGCGGTTGACCGTTTTGACTACCGCAAAGGGTGCCGTTTCAGCACATGCGCGGTAACGTGGATTGAGGGGCAGATTCGTCGAAGTATCGCGAACCTGAAACACAATATCCACCTGCCCTTGCGAGTGGTGGCTGAGCTGAGAAAGATCAACCGAGTGGTTGACACGCTCTCCCATCGTCTGGGACGTCAACCAAGCGCGGAGGAAATTGCGTCTACCTTGGAGGCCCCGGCGGAACACGTCAAGGACATGCTCTCCCTGCCCGCCGACGCAGTTTCACTCGATGCAGCGCTCGATGAGGACTTAGACAAGTTCCTCGGCGACGTCATCGAGGATGCTGAGGCCGTGTTCCCCGATGACGCCTTGCTGGTGGAGCAGAACCGTCGTGAAATCAACGAAGCCGTGGCCAAGCTTCCGCCTCGCCACCAAACGGTCGTCAGAATGCGATACGGGTTGGGAGGCGAGAAGGAGCACACACTTGAGGAGATCGGACAGAAGCTGAACCTCACCCGACAACGTGTCTGGCAGATCGAGACCGCCGCTCTGAAGAAGATTGAGTGTCTCGATTGCGACCACCTGCGCCAGTATCCCAACAATTGAGAGCTTCTTACACGCCTCGTCTCCCGCGCATGGCCAACCGGCAAAGGCCTTTAGGCCACCGCGCCCTCGCACACTTGACGCTGCACCGACAAGTAATCAGAATGCGAATGAGTACCCATGACTCTACAGAAAATTTGGGCTATCCCCGCAGAACACGCGGAACCTTCAATACAGGTTGTTGGCTCGAAAGTGCTCCTCTCCTTCCGCGATTTCTGCGTATTCTGCGGGAGCTTTGATTTTTTCAGTGGACTCACCAATCCGTAACCAGGCCAACAGCAGAAAGCGAGCATTCACACATGTCACTTGAAGGAGAAAATACAAAGGAAGCCGTACTTCAGGCGCTATCGGAGATCACCGATCCGGCCTTTGACCAGAATATCGTCGAACTTGATTACGTCCGCCACGTCCGAGCCTGCGGCGGGGTCGTGGCCTTTGATCTCGTATTGCCGACTCCCGCACATCCTCATCGAGCCATCCTTCAGGAAGCCGCCCGACAGCGGGTATCTGCTCTGCCCAGTGTGACACAGGTCAACGTGACGGTCGACGCCGAAGTGAGGAGCGCCACCCCAGGCCGGTCCGTTCCTTCCTCCGTCAAGAATATCATTGCTGTCGCCAGCGGCAAGGGCGGCGTGGGAAAATCTACCGTTGCAGCCAATCTCGCCCTCGCGCTTTCCCAAACAGGGGCGCGGACGGGACTCATGGACGCCGACGTGTATGGTCCAAGCATTCCCATTCTGATGGGAGTTTCCCAACAACCGCAGATCTCCGCCTCGGAGAAGCTGCTTCCGCTCGTCAGCCACGGCGTAAAGCTCATGTCTATCGGCTTCCTGGCCGGCGACGGGGCTCCGGTCATCTGGAGGGGTCCCATGGTCAGCAAACTCCTCCAGCAGTTTCTGAGTGACGTTGACTGGGGGGACCTCGACTACCTCGTGATTGACCTGCCACCTGGCACCGGCGACGCGCAACTGACGCTCTGCCAGACGGCAACGCTTTCCGGCGCGGTGGTTGTCACTACGCCACAGGAGGTAGCCCTCGAGGATGTGAACCGCGCGATCAACATGTTCGCGAAGGTGAATGTCCCTATCATTGGCATTGTGGAAAACATGAGCTATTTCGTTTGCAGGCATTGCGGGGAGCGTGAAGATATCTTTCTGCACGGCGGAGGACGCCGCGCGGCGGAATCGTTAGGAGTTCCCTTTCTCGGAGAAATTCCCATCGACCCACAGATATGTTCGGGAGGAGACAACGGCACTCCCATCGTCGTGCAGTATCCGGATTCGCCACAGTCGGTTGCCTTTTGCGGCATCGCCGCACAGGTAGCGGTCTCTCTAAGCCGCATGGCATCCGAAACTCCTGCGGAACCCGAGGACCTCCTGAGAGTGATCTCCTGAAGCCACACTGCCCGAGCCTGACACGTGCGTGCAACCATGACCTCACCGCCCAATCATCCCATCAGTTACCTCGACCACGCCGCAACCACACCGATCGATCCGGCGGTGTTGCAGGCGATGCTTCCGTATCTGTCCAAGCAGTATGGCAATCCCAGCAGCATTTACCAGCTCGGCCGCGCCGCGCGGCAGGCCATCGAGGACAGCCGTGAGAGCATCGCCAGCTCCATCGGGTGCCGGCCCACGGAGGTCGTGTTCACCGGCAGCGGAACGGAGGCAGACAACCTTGCCATCAAGGGGATGGCCTGGGCACGATCGGAGCGAGGGAAGCACATCATCACTTCGTCTATTGAGCATCACGCCGTCCTCCACGCCTGTCAATCACTGAAAAAACGCGGATTCGAGGTGACGTATCTGCCCGTGGATCAGTATGGCATGGTCGATGTTGCCTCCGTCCACGCGGCGATTCGCCGAGACACGATCCTGATATCCGTTATGCACGCCAACAACGAAATTGGCACACTGCAGCCCATTGAGGAGATCGGCGCGATTGCGCGTGAACACGATGTTCCGTTCCACACCGATGCGGTTCAGACATTTGGTCAGATCCCAACAAAGGTGAACGATATGGGGTGTTCCCTGATGAGCCTATCCGCTCACAAGATCTATGGTCCTAAAGGTGTCGGCGCACTCTACGTTCGAAGAGGATGCCGACTCAGCCCTCTGCTGGACGGAGGAGGGCAGGAGAAGAACCGTCGGTCGGGGACGGAGAATGTCGCCGGCATTGTCGGCTTTGGCACGGCGGCAACACTCGCCTGCGAACGAATGAACGCAAACGAAGCCCAACGCATCCTCCTTCTGCGAACGAAGCTCGCTCAAGGGCTGGAGGCAAACATCCCGGATCTGCGCTTGAACGGCCATCCGGAGAAACGACTCCCGAACAACCTGAATTATTCCGTCCGTTTTCTCGAAGGTGAAGCGATGCTGTTGGGGCTGGACCTCCGAGGCATCTGCGCTTCCAGCGGATCTGCCTGCACATCGGGAAGCTTGGAACCCTCACACGTGCTCGCTGCCACACGCGTTTCGCGAGAGTGGGCGCGCGGAACCGTGCGATTCTCACTGGGGAAGGATAACACGGAGGCCGACATAGCCAGCGTGGTGGAGGTCTTCCCACCGATCATCAGCGAACTGCGCTCGCTGCAGACGCGCGGCAGAAAGAGAGACGACAGAGAGATCGTCGCATGGTAGACTATACTCGTCACGGGTGAAAATACGCCTTGCCCCGAGCGTTCCGTTGTAGGGGATACAAGAGGTGGATTTCCACGGGCGACGAGTATATACAGGCGCGTTCGTGCCGCGCCATAGTAGATTCCAGGAGGAGTGATGGAAGAGACAACCGCAACCACCGAATTGTCCGCCACGGAAGCCGGAATGACCCTTATTGAGGAGCTGCCCGACGGCGGTCTATTCCTCGGAACGCTCGACACTGTCTTCAATTGGGCCCGGAAGTCGTCACTCTGGTACATGACCTTTGGGCTGGCCTGCTGTGCCATCGAGATGATGGCCACCGCTGCCTCGGACTTTGACTTCGATCGTTTCGGGATGATCCCGCGAGCCTCTCCCCGTCAGTCCGACCTCATGATCGTCTCAGGAACCGTCACTCTGAAGATGGCGACCCGAGTGAAGAAGCTCTATGACCAGATGCCTGAGCCGCGGTACGTTATCGCGATGGGAGCGTGCGCCACCTCCGGCGGCCCGTTTCGCGAAGCCTACAGTGTCCTTAATGGAGTCGACCGGGTGATCCCGGTGGATGTGTACGTGGCAGGTTGCCCGCCGCGCCCCGAGCAACTCCTCGATGGAGTGCTGCTTCTGCAGAAGAAGATTATGAGTCAGACGATGACCGCTCAACGCGGAGCGTCCCCTCTTGCGAAGCTGCTTTCCCGCAAGACCCAATGCAAGGCGTCGCCGCAAACGCAAGCATAGCCGACGCCTGGTGAACGCAAGGAGTGAACAATAACAATGCTGACACTAACAGAAAAAGCTGCCGAGCATGTAAAAGGAATATTGGACAAACAGGATGGACCAGGCGCTGCCCTTCGCCTGTTCGTGAAAGGCGGAGGTTGTTCGGGATTGCAGTACGGCATGGCGATTGACCAACCCGGAGACGATGACAACGTATACGAGTTCTCCGGCGCCCGCGTGATGACCGACCATGACACCCTCCCCCTCATCGACGGTTCCGAGATCGACTATGAGGAGAATTTGATGGGAGGCGGGTTCAAGATATCGAACCCGCAGGCGGTGCGTTCGTGTGGCTGTGGAACCTCTTTCCGTACCGCAGACACGAAGTCGGAAGGCGCGCCCTGCGGGTCACAGAATTAGGCGCTTGCAGTCGCAGTTCATTCGCTCCTGTTGGTGAGATTGAGCTCCCGGCCACAAGCCGTCAATCCATGTATCCACGTCGGCAAATGTCACAGTTACCAGATGGCTGAACTCCAAATACGCTACCTCGGCGCCCCTGTTCTCCGCCGCAAAGCCAGGACTGTCGGAAGAATGACCTCCGACGAACAGAAGCTACTCGACGATATGGTCGACACCATGGTCGCGCGTGAGGGCATCGGTCTCGCGGCTCCGCAGGTGGGGATCGCAAAGCGGGCCATCGTAGCTCGACCGCCCGAGTGCGAGGTCATCCAGCTCATCAATCCGGAGATTGTCGAGCGAACCGCGGAGACCGTTATCGGCACGGAAGGCTGTCTGAGCGTTCCCGGATTTCAGGGCGATGTCGAAAGGCATTTCGCGATTCGAGTGAAAGGAAAGGGCGCCGACGGCAAGCCCGTCGAGTTGGAGCTGCTGGACTTCCCTGCCCGTGTCATCCAACACGAGATTGACCACCTTGATGGGAAACTCTTCATCGATCGAGCCATTCCCGATTCCCTGCAGTCAGTGGATTACGAAGACGACCCCGAGACCGGCGAAGAAACTGCCGTCCTGACACCGGTCACTTTGGAGGAGATCCGCCGCTTCTTCGCTCAACAAATGCGCACCTCCTCTTAGAGTGCCTATCAGTCACCGACATCCCTTGCCATGCCACTACTTGGAGCACACATGCCAACAGCCGGAGGGCTCTACCGCGCCGTCGAGCGCGGTGAAGCTATCGGCTGCGATGCCATCCAGATATTTACCCGTAATCCCAACCAGTGGGAGTCCAAGCCCCTGACCGACGCGGACATTCAGCGGTTTGCCGACGCGCTCGCGAAGTCCCGTGTCCGGGCCGTTGTTGCCCATGACGCTTATCTCATCAACCTCGCCGCTCCCGACCGAACCGTTCTCAAGAAATCCCTCATTGCCTTCCAGGACGAGATCGAGCGTTGCCACCTGCTTGGAATTCCGCACCTTGTCACCCACATGGGTTCACATATGGAGGCAGGAGAAGACAAAGGACTGCGACGCCTTTCCGACAGCATCGCGAAAGTCATCGGCAAGACGGCGAAGTCCTCCGTCCGCGTGCTCATCGAGACCACTGCCGGGCAGGGAACCGGGCTTGGTTACCGGTTCGAGCATTTGCGTACCGTCATGGACAACGTCAACCAGCCTGAACGACTCGGCGTGTGCCTGGACACCTGCCACATCTTCGCCGCCGGATACAACCTGCGCACACAATACGCCTACCGGAAGACCATGCGGAAGTTCGGCGAGATTGTCGGGGTTAACAATCTCTTTTGCATTCACGCCAACGACGCAAAGAAACTTTTCGGCAGCCGCGTCGACCGACACGCTCACATCGGTGAGGGCGAGATCGGCGCCGACGCGTTCCGCTTCCTCGTCAACGACCGCCGTTTCCGCAACACCCCTATCCTCCTCGAAACCCCCGAAGCGGAGGCAATGCACCCAGTGAACCTCCGCAAGCTGCGCGGGATGATTCGACGAACCCGCGGAACTGTATAGCGGAATGAACGGGTGATGGCGTTGCGGATGCGCGGGGAGAAAGTTCCCTCTACCCGTAACTGCTCAGCTACGATCGATTCACCGTGGAAAGACGCGGAAAGTACGCCGTTTCGCGTGTCACGTAACACTTCCGGCGTTGTTTCAGCGGAAACCAGGGCTATACATCCATGGTGGAAGAATCACATCACTGACCTGAGCAGTTACCCCTGCCAATACAGCACCGTGCCGTAGATGATGGGGCACATGCGTTCCCACGGCTGATCGGATACAAGCACCGCGTCGGGATACTTCTTCGGCTGGTGCCACACGCGGGAAACAAAGGTGGCGTCTTCGATCCACCGTTCATCGAGGAAGAGCTGCGGGCAGGACGTGCCGGGGTTTTCGGACATTACATTCGTTGCTCCCTTCGCTGGAGGCAGTTGTCACGCCGCAATGATAGCACATCAAATCTGACTTGCACCAAGCCAGCAGACTTGCATCTCCGACGTGCCGTATGAGACAATCCACCAGTGCTTCGCCGGTAACTGGGTGTTGTTGCCGAACTCGCGAAATTCGGGCGGACAGGCGCAACGACAATCAGGTGGTGATGCTCGCTATCCCGGGACAAAAGGAATTACCGTTTATTGACTTAGCTCACACGGGATTTACCTGAAGCATCGGAGGCACACCTGATTCTTCAGAATCAGGTTCCTGACACAGCGGAGGCACACCTGATTCTTCAGAATCAGGTTCCTGACACAGCGGACTACGAACCGCCCTACCGCTGACCTCGCGCACCCTGACTTTCAAGTCTCGAACTCTGCGAGTTCGCGGGTTCCTGACACAATGGGCTGAGGACCGCTGCAAGAGCCAATTGTGTGAGCTACCGCCGGCTGAAGCTCGGAGGTGTCTATGGACGACGCGGCAGGCTTCCCGTGTAGCCACTTGCATGAGTCTCCGCTGGCTGAAGCACAGCGGTGTCATGATAACCGTGTGAGCTAAATCAATAAGTATTAAAGAATTTTAGGTTCCTCACCAGAATGTGTGGGTGAATATAGGGACAGGTAAGTCGCCCAGAGCATGGTACAAGGCGATTTCCGTGGCTGCGAAGGTGCGAAAACC
>Ga0210056_1000286_pt1 | contig 39349 bp, 37 predicted proteins | sample CryGeyCG2014_080_2_FD_183965 | JGI IMG/M metagenome (GOLD analysis project Ga0210056, IMG submission 183965) | Groundwater microbial communities from aquifer - Crystal Geyser CG07_land_8/20/14_0.80 (SPAdes) (version 2) | ecosystem: Environmental > Aquatic > Deep subsurface > Groundwater | place...
TGGCGGGCCCTTTTGGTCAGTGCATCCACATCTTTCTTGTTGGTGTACAGGGTGATCTGCACCTTATCCAGAATGTTGCCGAAATCCTGGTGGAACTTGGCATGCAGGACGACCCCGATGTGTTTGATCCGGAATCCCTTTTCCATGGCGGCCTTGCTCACCCGGATCCAGGCGATGTCGCGTTGACCGATGTGCATGACGCCCTGGATATAGTTGATCAGGTGGTGCATCTGGCGTTCCAGGATCGGCTCAAAGTCTACCTGCATCTTCCTGCCGGCGATCTGAGCGTAGATACCCAAGGGAAGGTTTTCCCCTTCTTTGACCTCATCGAGATCCTTCCCGACCACAATCACTTTTCCGTCTTCGATCTCTTTCATATCCGCCATCTTCACCAGCTCGGTTGCCTGGGTCTTGCCGCCGCCCATCTGGCTGAAAAGATCGCCGCCTCGAACCCGTTCGCCCTCATAGGCCGGTCCGAAAGAGCAGGGGATGTCGATGGTGGAAACCGTGGTCTTGAGTCCGCGTACCTCCACCGAGCGCTGGACCATTTCGCTGTGCGCGACATTGGCGACCACATGCTCATAGGTACAGATTCCGGTGGGCAGGACCTCCGGGATGTCCGTGTCGGCCAGCGTCGGGAATCCCCAGTTGACGGCTCCCGCCGCCGCCGCCGCCCATTCGGCATTCACATCACCCAAGGCGTTGACGAAGGCGAAGATCCGGTTCTTGTTATAAAGCAGCATCCGTTTGTAGTCGCCGGGCTGGATACCGCCGAATGCCATGCCCACCCGGTTGGCAAAACCGAGGGCAAAAATGGCCGAAGAAATGTCCGGACCGAAGGGAACGATCCGGGTGTTCCAGCCTACCTGGACGCCGGCCTTCAGGAGCTGTTCGATCAGTGTGGTGCCGTTCTGGTTGGCGGCGCAAAAAATGTAAAGGCTTCGCCGTTGGTATTCTTCCACGATCATCTTGCCGGTTTCCGGATCGGGAGCCGCACCGACCATGGCGGCAAACCCGGGAGCGGTTCCGTCCACGAACTCCACGCCGCGTTTGCGAAACACGACGTCGTCGGCTGCACCCAGCCAGATCTTGCCGGCCGCCTCGTCGATTTCTTCGGAATGCAGGTAAAAATCCGGTTGTTCCAGGTAACGCAAAGCCTCTTCGATCTCAAAGGCAAACAGCGCCGCCATGCCGGCATCCAAAAGAGGCCCCAGGTAGGGAAGATGGTTATGACCCTTTACGTGTGGGGGAAGCAACTTTCGGGCGAAATCAAGGGGTTTTTTCATGTCTTCAAGGGTTTCCACCTTCATTTCCAAAAGCGAATAAATGACCGGCAGGTAATAGGCCGTGTTGGGAAAACCCACCTTGGTGGACGCATCATAGGTCTGCAGCGCCTTTTTATACTTTCCTTCCACTTTGGAAACAATGTTATAGCCGCCCTGAATAGCGGCAAATGCAACGAGTCTACTCATGCTTTCAATCCTCCTTCTTTGAGGCTTTTAGTTGTGTTCAATCGGTCTTATTAGGCAGAAGCTTCCAGTTTTTGGCGATCCGCCATATCCATCAGGACGCGGTCACGGGCCTTATCGATACCCAGGGCTTTCCGTTTGGCGTCGATGTGGGCGATCATCTTCTGGGCATGCTTTATGGGATCGGCTTCCAGGTCCCACTTCCCGCCATACATTTTTTCCATCTCCTCAAAGAGATATTTTTGGAATATCGGCGCACCGGTGACGGGCAAAGTCACGCCGAAGACCGTGTAAACCCCAGAGCTGACAAAATAATGGCCGATGCTGATGGCTTTTTCGCTCATCCATTCGGGCGCGCTTCCGGCGGCAGGCAGATCGGAGATGTCCTTCCAGGGGCCGCCGGCCTTGACCACTTCCGTTGCCGCCAAGAGGATCCGGCTGTTGTCCACGCAGGAACCGAGGTGGAGCACCGGCGGAATACCTACGGTCTCGCACACTTCCTTGAGTCCCGGACCGCAGAAAACGCTGGCGGTTTCCGGAGTCAAGAGCCCTTCCATGGCACAGGCGATGCCGTTGCATCCGGTGGTCAGCACGATGACGTCATTCTTGATGAGTTCCTTGACGATGGCGATGTGCCCCTCATTGTGGCGGGTTCGGGCGTTGTTGCAGCCCACGACACCGGCCACACCGCGGATGCGTCCGTTGATGATGTTGTCGTTGAGGGTATAATACGTGCCTCGGAAGGTGCCGCCCAGGTGGTATTCGATGCTCTCCACGCCGAACCCGGCGATCTGGACCGCTTTCTGCTTCGGGATCATGACCTCGGCTCCACGATTCTTGAAGTTGTCGATGGCGATCTTGATGATGCGCTTGGCATCTTCCATGGCATGGTGTTCGTCGAACTCGATATGAGTGACGTTGGGTTGTTCCATCCTGGCGATGGGATGGGTGGTGATGAGTTTGGTGTGGAAGCACTTGGCTACGTTGGCCAGATTCTGCATGATGCACTGGATATCCACCACCATGGCATCCACCGCTCCGGTGATGATGGCCAGTTCCTGCTGCAGGAATGTGCCGCAAAGGGGAACTCCGTGGCGTTGCAGGATTTCGTTGGCCGTGCAGCAGATCCCGCTCAGTTGGATTCCCCTGGCGCCCTTGGATTTGGCGTAGTCGAGCATTTCCTTACTCTGGGCCGCCGCCACGATCATCTCAGACAACACCGGTTCATGACCGTGGATGACGATATTGACATGGTCTGCCTTCAGAACACCCAGGTTCGCTTCGCTCTGGAGCGGATACGGGGTCCCGAAAAGCACGTCCTGCAAGTCGGTGGCCAGCATGGAGCCGCCCCAACCGTCTGCAAGAGATGCCCGAGTGCATTGCTTGACGATGTTCTTATAATCCTGGTCGACGCCCATATGGGTGCGGTGCATGATCTCTACGATTTCCCGGTCGATGTTTCGAGGCAAGACCCCATATTTCTTCCATTTTTCGTAGAGAGGTGCGGGAGCCCGTTTCAAATACAGCAATTCACCGTCGGGTTTTCCCCATTCTGCGAGGGCCTTTTCCGCCACTTCCAGGGCGATCTCGTCGATGTTGCGGTCCTTGGTCTCTCCATCTACCTCGACGGTGGTGGCCACTTCCAGGTGCGGGGCTATGGCCAAGAGTTTTTGTGGATCTTTGATTTTATAATCATGGCTTTCTTTTCGCGCCACCGACATGAAGACTTCGGCCACGCATCGTCCGTGGTCGCTATGGGCCGCTGCACCGGCAGCCACCATGCGTGCGAAGTTGCGCGCGGCGATGGTGTTGGCCGTGGCACCGCAAAGCCCTTTTCGGGTGTCGTTTTCCGGATCCACATCCTTGGTGAGCGGAAGCCGGCAGGGTCCCATGGCGCAGTTTTTACAACAGATACCCTGGATCCCGATGTTACAAGGCTTCATGCTGGCGGCTCTGTCGAATACCGTATCGATCCCCAAGTCCTGGGCCCGCTTGATCATCTGCTGCGTCGCCACATCAATGGACGATGCAACCGGGTCGGCAAGTTTTTTGATTTTTTCCTTTTCTTTTGTTTCTTCTGCCATAAGAGGTTCCTCCTCGTGATTGAAAATCAATTTAAAATCTAAAAAAAGGGACCCGATCCTTTGGCACCGTTAGCGCATCAGGCGACCCTTTTATGGATTCGGTTCAGGCGATCAATGAGCTTATCCGTCATGGATTTCTGTTCGGCCGCGGCCGTTGCCGGAACCTTCGCCTTTTGCACGGTGGATCGCTGAGCGGAAAGGGCTTCTCTTTCTTTAGCTCGCTGTGCCCGGATGGCTTCTTCCTGGGCTTCCCTATCGGCTCTGGCTTTAGCCGCAGCTTCCGCCTCTGCTTTAGCCTTGGCTTCGGCTTCCGCTTCGGCTTCCGCTTCGGCTTTAGCCTCGGCTGCTGCTTTACCCTTGGCCTCGGCTTCTGCCTTGGCTTTGGCTTCTGCCGCTGCCTTGGCTTTGGCTTCGGCTTCCGCCTTGGCTTTGGCTTCTTTATCCTCCGGCGCTGCTGCTTTGGCTTCTGCCATGGGTTTTACCGCTTCCTTTGCAGCGGCCTTCGGCGGAGCCGGTTCGGCTTTTTTAGGAGCAGCCTTTGGAGCTTCTGCGGCCTTTGGTGCAGCCTTCTTTTCTGCCGGTGCGGCCTTTTTATCTTTGGCCGTTTCGATGCTCAGGTCCGGTGCCGGCGCCAACGCTGCGTAATCGATGTCGGCAGCCGGAAGCGCCTTTTGGATGGCAGCGACGTCCTGGGCGGCTCCGCCGTCCATGGCCAAGTTGATGAATGCCTTAACCATTCGGATGGCCTCGGGGTGACGCATGATGAGAATATCGGATCCGGCCAGAAGATAGCTCACAGCCCCCACGGCTTCCATGAGGATTCCCCGCTTTTCCGGATCTCCGAGTATGGGAGCGCTCTCCGCCGACTCTTTGGCTTCTTTGCATTTCCATACCTCGTTGCCGAGGTTGTTGATGATGGGAAGCTGAAGCTTGTCGTCACTCTGGGTCAGGGCCGCCATGCGGATCCGTTCCATCACCGAATAGGAATATTCCAACCCGTAGCCCAGTCCCCCGGTGGTGGGATCGATGATCATCTTGCTGGTCGGCACACCTAGGTTTTCGAGCAGGATGTTGACCTGCTTGGCTAGGTTCACATCGATGGGGGATGAGGCGATCACGGTTTGCCCATATCCCAGGGCTGCTGCACCGATCCCCTTGTGGTTTTTATCTTCCACGGGACCGATGGTGATGTTTTTCCCCTGACAGTCTTCAGCCACTTTCTTGAAGACCTCCTCATCTTTTTGCGGATTGCCGGAGCCCCAGACGATCAGTGGAACCTTAACAGCTTCACTTACTTTTTTTACCGTCTTGGACGCCTCGGCAGCTCCGGCATTGTTCCCGTTGGGGTCGGTGCTTTTAAGTTGGAGAACGATCATCTCGGCGCCGAAGGTCTTCACGCATTTTTTTGCCCATGCCGCCGGGTCCGAAACCACGTCCTTAAAGTGACAGAGAACGGATTCCGGCCAATCTTCAGGCTTCATATCCCATACTTCCATGGCGACCCTGGGCTTATTGGGCATCTCTCCTTCGAATAGGTAGAAGGGATAACAGTTCTGCCCTCCCACTTTCACCGACGCATCGCCTTTGCCGATGGTGATCTCCCTGATCTTGCCGGTGTAACTTTCTTTATAAAATTCAAAGCCCAATGTTCCCTCCTCATCACAGTGTTAAAAGTTTTTGTTGATGGTATGTCACAATGCCACAAATCGAATGCGTTTCGCGGTTACTCGCCTCCTTCCTTAAATCGATTTCTGTATTCATAAGCCCTGATGCGGGCGTTTGCACATTTAATAGCAGTCAAGATGCGGAGCATTTCGAAAATCCGGTTTAGATTGATTTTCTAGCGGTCTAACCAGAGTGTTATTTCAAAAGATACCTACTATATGTCTCCACCTGACTTGTCAACAGGTTAAACCGTCTGAATGGAATTTATTTTTTTGGTAAATTCATCTATTTTTCAATGCCTTCCGTGCCTGCAACCTTGCCTGCAGTTTGGGGAAGCGTTCCAAATTGGTATGGGGTAAAAAAAGCGCGGCAATGTAGTGATCCATGTATGATGCAGTTTCGCTGAGTTCGAAGTTGGTCATTTTCTGGGTCACCTCCGCAACATCGCGCCGGATGCGATTGGTCAATGAACTCATCTTGGCCCCCATGAGTGATCCGTTTCCCACGTACACCACCCTATCCGTTTCCGTTTCAGGCAACAGGCCGATGGTCATTGCCCTTTCCAGATCCACATAGCTGCCAAACGCACCTGCAAGATAAATTCGTTGAATATCGCTGATATTCAGGCCCACTTCTTCTAAAAGGGTCATGCATCCGCTGAACATGGCGCCCTTGGCCCGGATGAGATTGTCGATGTCCGGTTCGGAAATGGTCAAATCCCGGTCGATCTGGGTTTCGTCTTTAAAAGCCAGTACATACTCCCAAATTCCGTTGGTCTTCCGAATCCGTGAGGTTTTCAAGTTCCTGTTGAACTTTCCATTATTGCTGATGATTCCTGTTTCGAAAAGGGTTGCCACCAACGAAATCAACCCGGATCCGCAGATTCCCTTGGGTCTGACGTTGCCGATGGTGATAACCATGGGTTCCAGGGTGACGGGGTCGATGGAGAAGTCTTCAATGGCCCCCTTGGTGGCTCTCATGCCGAACTGGATGCCTCCCCCTTCGAAGGCCGGTCCCGCGGAACAGGCGGCACACGCGAGCCAGTCTTTGTTTCCGATGACGATTTCAGCATTGGTACCGATGTCAATGAAGAGACACAGCTCTTCCGAACGATACACTCCGGAACCCATGATGCCGGATACGATGTCCCCCCCGACATAACTGGAGACTGCGGGATAGAAAAGGGCGGTCACGTGGTTGTTGACGGCCATCCCCAGGTCTACGGCCCGGATGGGGGGGAACAAGGTGGAAGCCGGAACGTAGGGAGAGCGCCGGATATATTTGGGGTTGATCTTCAATAAGAGCTGGGTCATGGTCGTGTTTCCGGCCAGGGTGATGGTGGAAACCTCATCAGGATCGATGCGGGCGTTTCGAAAAAGCCTTTGGATGATTTTGTTGATGGTATCGATGACCACCTGATGCAGCTTTTCAAGCCCTCCGGGTTTTTCCGCATAGACAATCCGGCTGATCACGTCTTCCCCGTAACTGATTTGCCCGTTGAAATCCCCATGCTGTTCGAGAACCTCGCCGGTTCTCAGGTCGAGGAGCTGTCCGTAAATCGTCGTGGTGCCGATATCCATGGCGATGGCATAGTTGTGGGCGGTAGTATCCCCGGCCTGGACGTTGGTGATTCGGGTCCGCCCGTCCTTTTCACGAACCGGACGGGCCAGGGTGGCGGTGACCTTGAAATTCCCGTCTCTCAGCACATCCGGTATCTTTCTCAGCACCGACAGATCCACCTCCAGACGATGTTCATCGTGGGCCAGTTTTAAAAAACCGAGCAGGCGCGTCGTATCCGGAAGGTTGTCCTGGGCCGAAGGAGGTGTCAGTTCCAGGTATTTCTTTTCCACCGGAGGGACAAAAAGCCCCTTTTCCTTGAGGTCCTCCAGATTCATCTCATGGATGCGGGCGGTTTTTCGGGGCACGCTCTGGATATTGAGGACACTGGCGTCGATGGCAGATTCCACCGGGACCCGGACCACCAAGTCCTCCGTTACAATCGCCTGACAGGCTTGCCGGTATCCTTTTTTCAGGTCTTCCGGGCTCAGTTTCTCGGTTATCCCGTCTTCTGCCTGGCCCTGTTCGATGATCACGCGGCATTTACCGCAGACACCGGCACCGCCGCAGGAGGCATTGATATGAACACCGGCCTCCATGGCCGCCCGGAGGAGGATCTCTCTGTCCTTGACCCGGATTTCTTTTTGGTGGGGGAGAAAAAGGATTTTGTGCATGGGAATTTTGAGCTCCGTGTTGGATTCATTCATATAGGAGACATAAAAGTCACTTGGTTTCGTCGAATCGGCAAGTCAGCAACAGGACGTCGCCGTCAAAGGTGGTGTGGACCGTGTATGGCAATGATTTGAACAGGTTGATCATACTCTTGTTTTGGGGGGACGTGTAGGCGATAAAGCCCGCAATCCCGTTTTCCAGGGCCGCTTCGGCCAGCTTGGCAAACAGGATTTTGCCCAGGCCCTTTCCCTGGAAGTCTTTGCTCACGGAAAAGGCCACTTCCGCAATGTTTTTAGCCGGTTACAGGAGATATTCCCCGATGCCCACGACCCTCCCGAACCCAAATTCACCGACCACCGCCACGACGGTCAGGTTATTGATGTAGTCGATTTGGGACAGACCCTCGATTTCATCCCGTCTGAAAGCGGACTTCGCGTGGAAGAAGCGTAGAACCACGTCATCTTTTTCCAGGGTATAGAAGTGTTCCTGGATCCGCCTTTCATCCACCGGCTTTGCCGGGCGGATGACCACCTCCTGGTCGTTGATGATACGGGTCTCCTCGAGTTTCAGGGGATAGACGCCCCGGGAAAAGTCGGGCCGCTTTCTCCCGGCATCGAGGAGCCCCATCTTTTTGGCCTCGAAGAACAGTTCGTCTCTGAAATTCGGGTGGGCGATGCTGATCATGGCCATGGCCCTTTCCTGTAAACTTTTTCCCAAAAGATTCACCGCCCCGTATTCGGTGATCACGTATTGAACGTCGCCCCGGGGAACCACCACGGCTGTATCCAAAAGAGACGGGACGATGCGGCTTTTCTTCCCGTCTCCGGAGGTTGAAGTCATCATGAGGATGGATTTTCCCCCTTCAGAAAGCGCCGAACCCCTGATAAAGTCGAGCATTCCATTGACTCCTGAAAAGTTGTTGTAAGGAAGGGCGTCGGCGGAGACCTGACCGGTGAGATCCATAACCATGACGACATGCATGGAGACCATTTTATGGTGCCGGGCGATGATTGTCGGGTCGTTGACGTAATCGGAAGGCTGAAATTCGATGGCCGGGTTGTCATTCAAAAATTCATAGAGATTTTCCGATCCCATAGCGCTGCTGGCTACCAGTTTTCCCTCGTTGAACCCCTTTTTTCGGTTGGTGATGACCCCTGTGGAGAACAAGTGTTGAACGTCGTCGGTAATGAACCGGGAGTGGACCCCGAGGTCATTTTTTTGGGAAAGACCCAATAAGTTGGCCTGGTGAGTGGTGCCTAGGCTGATATTAATGGTCGAACCATCGTCGATGAGGCGGGCGACCTGCCTGCCGATGATATTTGCCGACTCGAGTTCGGGCTGGGGGCCGAGGGTCGGGAGGTTTTCATCGTATTCCACGAACACGTCCACGTCGTTGACGTGAATGAAGCTTCTTCCCAAAACCCTGGGCATTTTGGAATTGATCTGGGCGATGACGAGGTCGGCGGAAGTGGCCGCTGCAAGGGTAATGTCCACGGAGACGCCGAGGCTCATCCACCCGAAATCGTCCGGGGGGGTCGTTTGGATCAGGGCCACGTGGATGGGCATCCTCCGGGTTTTGAAGAGCCGGGGGATGGCGGAAAGGTTGATGGGGGTTAGAAAGCGTTTGTTTCTCTCAATCGCTTTCGCTTTGGCTGATCCCAGATAGAAAGATCGGATGTTTAGGCTCTGGCCATGACTCTTGGTGGCGATCAAACTTAAGGGGACGCTTTCCATACTGAAAAGTCGGACGATCTCGATATCCGGAAATCGCGTGAATTCCTCCGCCAGCAATCGGACCAGATGCTGGGGCTCTCCGCCGCAGGAAGAAATGAAGACTCTTTGTCCCGGCCGGATCATCCGGATGGCATCCTGGCCCAAACGCCGGTTTAGGACATACTTGTCGGCCCAATAGGCTCTTGTCGGCATGTTTGGATTCCCTGGGGTTAAGGGTTTTTAAAAACGGCCATGGGATCAATTCATACACCTTGACTCTTAAGAATTTCTTCGTATCCTAAACCGCCTTCAGGATCAAGTATTATAGGTTTCCATTTTTTATAATCGTCTTGACTCATTCCAATCTTTCACCTATAGAAGCGAGCCAAATTCATTACAAAAAAGGAATATAATGAGAACCCTGAAGGCCGTTTCGCACGGAATCGATGTGATGAATCAGTGGGTTGGAAAAGGTGTCGCCTGGGTGACCCTTGGGCTGGTGGCGGTGGTCTTCATTGACGTGGTGATGCGCTATGCGTTCAAATCCAGCTTTGTTTTCACCCAGGAGTTGGAGTGGCATCTGTTTGCCTTTATTTTTCTCATCGGCGCGGGATATACGCTGTTTCACGACGGGCATGTCCGGGTGGACATCATCTATCAACGTTTGAACGCCAAGGGAAGGGCCTGGATCAACCTTTTGGGGGTCCTTCTTTTTTTGATCCCCGGATGCGTCATGATCATCGCGACCTCCTGGCATTTCGTCCTGAGGTCCTGGGCCGTTTTGGAGGGGTCTCCGGACCCGGGGGGAATTCATTTCCGCTTTTTGGTGAAAGGCTGCATCCCCCTAGGATTTACACTCCTGCTTCTTCAGGGAATTTCCCTGGGGATTAAAAGCCTGCTTCAACTCATAGACCCTCAAGGGGAGAAAGAGGGACCGCACTGATGGAATATCTGCCCGGATGGATGTTTTTAGCCCTCACCATTCTCTTGATGGCCGGGTTTCCGGTGACCTTCACCCTCATGGGGACGGCCCTCTTCTTTGGAGTGCTTGGTTTCGGGTGGTCCTTTTTCAGCCTGCTGCCTCTGCGCATTTGGGGGACCATGACCAATATAACCCTTTTGGCCGTGCCCCTTTTCGTCTTCATGGGGGTGATGCTGGAGCGCAGCGGTCTCGCCGAGCAACTCATCGACACCATGGGGATTCTCTTCGGCAGATTGAGGGGCGGCCTGGCCATATCCGTGGTGATCGTGGGTGCGCTCCTGGGCGCCTCCACGGGGATCGTGGGCGCCACCGTGGTGACCATGGGGCTTCTGGCGGTTCCCACCATGCTCCGCCGCAATTATAATAAGGAGCTGACTTGCGGCACCGTGGCCGCATCCGGAACATTGGGACAGATCATTCCGCCTAGTATCGTGCTGGTCCTCATCGGGGATATCGTGGGCGTATCCGTGGGAGATCTCTTCATCGGCGCCATATTGCCGGGCTTTCTTTTGGTCAGCCTCTTCATCATTTATATCCTGATCGTTGCCGTGGTGAGGCCGAAGGACGCCCCCGCCATTTCCAGGGAGGAGCTTGCCGCTATCACTCCGCGTGAGCTGTTGAAACGGGTGGGAAGTGCGTTGTTCCCTCCCCTGTTCCTGATGCTCTGTGTTTTGGGATCGATCTTTGCCGGGATCGCATCGCCTACGGAAGCCGCCGCCGTGGGGGCTGTGGGAGCCACTTTTCTAACCGTCATCAACAAAAAATTCAACATGGCCATTTTGAAGGAAGTGATGCATACCACGGTCCGGCTGACCTGCATGGTCTTTATCATTTTATGCGGGGCGGCCGCCTTCGGCCTGGTTTTCCGCGGCTTGGGCGGCGACACCCTGGTGAGGAAATTCTTGGGAGGTATGGCGCATCAATACAGCCACGGCATGGTCTTGGCCATTGTCATGACCTTGATCTTTTTCATCGGGTTTTTTCTCGATTTCATCGAGATTACCTTTATCCACGTTCCGGTGCTGGCCCCCATCATGATCGAATTCGGATTTGACCCGCTTTGGTTTTGCATTTTGCTTGCCGTCAATCTCCAGACATCTTTTTTGACACCCCCCTTCGGGTTCTCGCTCTTTTATCTCAAGGCGGTAACCCCCCCGGAAATCACCACGGGGCATATCTATCGGGGGATTATCCCCTTTGTGTTGTTCCAGGTCATTGGGCTTATGATTGTGATATTTTTTCCAAAACTGGCCACCTGGCTTCCACGGCTGGTGTTTAATTGAGGAAGGGATTTCATTTACCACGGAAATCCGATAGCGTCCATCGCTTAACAATCCTAAAAGAGGAGGTTTTCCATGAAAAGACGTGATTTTTTGAAAAAAGCGGGTATGGGTGCGGCAGCGGTCGCGGCGACTGCCGTGAATGCGCCGGCGGTAATCGCCCAGAAAAAGTACCAGTGGAAAATGGTGACGACCTGGCCTCCCAAGCTTCCGGTGCTTCAGGACGGGTGTGAACGATTGGCCAAGCGCATTGAGGAGCTGACGGACGGCCGGATCAAGATCCAGGTCTTTGCGGCGGGCGAACTGGTTCCGGCCATGGAGAGCTTCCAGGCCGTGTCCGACGGAACCGTGGAAGCCGGCAGCGGAGCCGCTTATTACTGGGCGGGAAAAGAGCCGGCCACCCAGTGGTTTTCGGCGGTTCCTTTCGGGATGAATGCCCAGGGATTGGCGGCGTGGTTTCACGGCGGGGACGGCCTCAAACTTTGGGAAGAAGTCTATGCCCCGTTTAACCTGGTGCCCCGGCCCGGGGGATCCACGGGTGTTCAGATGGGGGGCTGGTTCAACAAAAAGATCAATACGATCAATGACTTCAAGGGGCTCAAGATGCGGATCCCGGGACTGGGAGGCAAGGTCGTTGCCGCAGCCGGAGGGACCGTGGTGCTGACCCCGGGCGGCGAGATCTTCACCAACCTGGAGCGGGGTGTCATCGATGCCACCGAGTGGGTGGGTCCCCTGCACGACCTGCGGCTGGGATTGCATCAGGCGGCTAAGTATTATTATTATCCCGGCTGGCATGAGCCCGGAACCTATCTGGAATATTTCTTCAATAAAAAACTTTTTGATTCCCTGCCCAAAGATCTGCAGCATATCATCGACTCTGCCTGCATGGAAAACGAACTCTGGGTTTTATCGCAGTTTGAGGCTCAAAACGGCGCGGCTCTTCAGGAATTGATCAACAAACACAAAGTCCAGCTCATCAGGTTTCCGGATGAAGTGCTTAATGCCTTGCGCAAATTGGCGATAGATGTCGTAGAAGCCGAGGCTGCAAAAACCCCCATAGCTAAAAAAGTGAACGAGGCCTTCAAGAAGTTCCAGAAAATCGTCGGAACATGGGGAAGCGTTTCCGAAAAGGCCTATTATGATATCATTCAGCCGAATTTTCCGTTGAAAGCATAGCCTTTCAATCGAAATGAATCTTTCCGAATCGCCGGCCGGCTTTCCATTAGGCCGGCGATTCGGCTTTCCCGGGTGCGGCTTACGAATCAACCCCAAACCGGGCAAGGAAAATCCAACATGAACGATTCCATCCCCGACATTCGAAAGATCCTTTATGCCACGGATTTGTCCGAAAATGCGCGCCATGCCTTCGGATACGCGGTGGCGTTGGCCTATCGTCTGAATGCGAGAATCATCGTACTGCATGTCATCGAGCAGCTTTCTGAATTTACATGGTCTCTGGTGGAGGATGTGGTCGGAAAAGACCGGATGGCTGAATTGAAAAAAGGGAAAGCGTTTCAAGCGGCCGCCATGATTCAGGGGCGCCTCGAAGGCTTCTGCAGGGATACCCAGGACCGTTTTCCGGACTGTCCTTTTATCTTAGAGGGCATTTTCGTCACAACCGGCCATCCGGTGGACCAGATCCTTGGCTTTGCCGATGAAACGGATGCGGACATGATCATTATGGGATCCAGGGGGCAAAGTCTGCTGGCCGATGTGACCATGGGAAGCACTTCTCGGCGGGTGCTGAGGAGAAGCAAAAAACCGGTTCTGATCGTCAGGCTGCCGGAGTCTTAAGGATAGAGGGTACCCATCGAATCGGATCGTCCGCGCTGACCTTGAACCATGGGAAGACCCAGATCCCGGGCGTTGACGATGCTGGGTGCGGCATGGGGGAGTGCCTTTCCGAGGAAAGGCGTTATATCGGTTTGCCCCCACACCGGATCCCCCCGCAGGATGGCTCCGACGTTGGCGGCTGCAAGAACGGCCATTCCCTCCCGGGTCCAGCCGGTGGCCGAGGCGATGTGGGGGACGATCACGACGTTCTCCAGATCACACAAACCCGGTTTGAGCGCCGGTTCGTCCTCGAACACATCCAATCCCGCCCGAAAATCGGGATGCTTCCGGCAGTGCGCAACCAGCGCGGCCTCGTCGATGACCGGACCTCGGCTGGTGTTGATCAAAAGGGCGTTTTCTTTCATCATTGAAAGGCGCGCGGCGTTGATCAAGTGGTGTGTGGAAGCATCCAGGACGGTGTGGATGCTCACGCAGTCGGATTGGGACAGCAGGTCTTCCAGCCCTTCGGTTCGCCGACAGGTCACCGGCGCCTCACCCCGGGATTCCAGGAATCGCCCCAAGTCTTGGATGGAGGCTTCCAGATCAGGGTTCGGGCGCAGGTCATAATAGAGGATGTTCATCTTGAATCCTTCCGCCATCATCCTGGCGTATGCCTCGCCGATGCGACCGGCGCCGATGATCCCTATCGTCTTTCGCCAAAGTCGTTGACCTAAGAATAGTGTGGGGAGCCATCCGGTAAATTTTCCCGCCCTTAAAAACCGTTCTGCTTCACCGACGCGTCGGGCAGCGGCAAAGGTCAGCGCCACGGCCATCTCCGCCGTGGTTTCCGTTAGAACCCCTGGAGTATTGCCCACGGGGATACGGTATCGAGTGGCCGCGGCTAAATCCACGTTGTTGAAACCCACGGCATAGTTGCTAAAGACCCTCCCACCAGCCGCCTTCAGCGCGGCAAAGAGCGTTTCTCCCCACGGTTCGGTCAGTTGACCGATGGCACCGTCGCACCGGGATCCGATGGCGGATCGGATTTCATCCGGAGAGAGGGCCGCATCCGACCGGCAGATTTCCACCCGGCAGTCGGCGTCCCTCAGGATCTCCAGCCATCGGCCTCCCGGAAGTGTTTTGGTGACGATCACCCGCTTTCTTCCGGATGCATTGACGGTTTTCCATTCCATCTTAATCTATCCCGCTCAGCCCTTCTTAAGACGCGATTAAAAAATCAACCTAAAGAATCAATTATATGGTGGACTCAATTTGGACGAAATCGTAAAAACTCAAAATTGGGATGGCAAATCAAAAAGCTTTATACGAAGCCATTCAAGGTTAGATCCCAATTCCTCGGTCTTGCCGATATAACCCGCGACGGCGGCGGAGATCACCCCTACGCAGATTTCAACCAGTGCGATGGATACCCTCAAATGGTATGCAACAACAGCGGAGACAACAGCCAATCCGAGCCACAGCGCCGCAACAGCAAAGATCTGTTCCATTCATCGCCTTTTTGAATAAATATTTTCTACCCGCAAAACGGGTAACAGGACGAGACGTCGCCGAACTTTCGGCCGGAAAGGTAATCGGCGATGGCCCGGTCGTAGACGGCCGTGTGGGAAAAGGCTTTCTGGGCCAGCCGGAACCGAAGCTTCAATGTTGTGGCGCCGTTGTTTGCTTCGAGTTCTTTGACGATGGTCGGATAATCTTCAGGATCCACCACGGATGCCACCCGAATGAAATTTTTGGCGGCCGCCCGGATCATGCAGGGACCGCCGATATCGATGTTGCCTCGAGCCGCTTCCACGGTGGCCCCGGGTCTCGCGACGGTTTCCTGAAAGGGATACAGGTTCACGACGACCATGTCGATGGGAACGCTCGCCGTGCGCTTCAAGTCCCCTTGGTGCGCCTCGTTGTAGGTTTCCGTCAGAAGCCCCAGATAGACCTTGAAATCGAGGGTCTTGACCAGCCCCCCCTGTGTTTCCGGTTGCCCGGTGTATTCGGAAACTTGCTGCAGGATCGCCTTTGCCTTGTTCCCGAGGATTTCCCGGATCCGGCCGAAGGTGCCGCCCGTCGAAAAGATCCGGATGCCTGGACAGATTTCGATAAGTCGGCTCACCAGGGTTTCAAGCCCCGATTTGTCCGAAACGCTGATCAGGACGTGATTCACCTTGACCCGGTCGTCGATTTTTTCCACCACGTTGATAATCATTTTCTTCACCTCTTTCCTGAATGTTCTTCTTGAAATTGCTGAAAAAAGACTTCCATGAACCGGTGGCGGTCTTCCGCCAGCCGCCTGCCGGTTTCGGTTTGCATACGATTCCGGATTTTTGACAGCTTGACTTGATATTCGCGAAAGCCGGTGTCGTTTTTGGAATAGGGCCGTGCGGCTTCAATTTTCACGAAAGGATTGTGCAGCCGGGCCCCGATTTCTCCGGCAAACAGAAAGGCCCGGGCGATCCCCACCGCTCCGATGGCATCCAGCTTGTCCGCATCGAAAAGGACCTTGGCTTCGATGCTTTCCGGTGCGTATTTGCCACGAAACCGGTGGGAACGGATGCAATGAAGGATATTATCGTGACGATTCCGGGAAAAGCCATAAGAGGTGATGATCGCCTCAGCCATCTGCGCCCCTTTTTCCGCATGACAGACTCTGCCTTTGGAGGCATCCTGGTAGCATCGGCCGATGTCATGTAAATAGGCCGCTGTCAGAAGAACTTCCATATCCGCCCCTTCGGGAGGGCCCATGCGGCGGCACAGGCGGCAGACCCGCTGCGTATGCTCCCAGTCATGACTGGCCCGGGCACCGATAAAAAGTGTTTTCACCGTTGTCGGAATTTGCTTTAAAGATAGGATCTCTTCCTTCCGATCTTCCGGCATCAATACGACTCCGGAAATGGCGGTCTTAGGTTGCCTCATGTAAAAGGGCCTTCATCCTGAACGCTTGCCGGTCATGTTTTCGATGTCTACCCGAAGGATCATCATTCGCTCAAGGGCTTCGTCGGAATAGCTGAAGGGTCCATCGGCGTAGTGCCTCATGATGATGTCCAGGGCATGCCGTTTTACATCCGGATCATCAATGAACCGGACCCTTCCAAAGGCCACAACGCTTGAGTAACGCATGGAGAATCGACACGCCTTTTCGTTTTTAACGAGAACGCCATCCGTTTCCAATTCCACGCAGACGTTTGCGTTTTTTTGGAGAATATCGATTTTTCGGCCCGCTTTGGCGGAGTGCAAAAAGAGCACCCCGGCTTCATAACCGAAACACATGGGAACGACATATGGCCGATCGCCGTCCACCATGGCGACATGGCATATCTCGGTTTTTTGAATCACCGATTCGATCTCTTTGATATCCGTGATCTCTTTTTCTTTTCGCCGCATGCTCCGGATGGCCCTATTCAAAACGATAATGCTTTTTGACGCTTTTGTGGATTTTCCAGGTGCACGACATTCCCTTGGGGAACGTGACGAGATCCCCTTTTCCGATGGAAACGCGGTTCCCTTCTTCCGGGGTGACGGTCACTTCCCCATCGAGAAAGTAGCAGGTTTCTTCGGTATCGTAGGTCCAGGGAAACTCGGAGACCTCTTTAGTCCAGAGGGGCCATTCAAAAACCCCGGCCTCTCGGAGCGTCTTCTGATCAGGTTTGCGTTCGATTTTGATTTTCTTCATGACCGCTTCCGTTAAGATCGGATCTCATGGAGTTTTGGGCTCTTTGGGTTTTTTGCATACGTTGCAGCGACCGTCGGAACCGATGACGCCGATACAGGCTTCGTTCGAACAAAGTCTGCGGCTTTCCCAGTAGGCATCCAAATCCGTGGTCTCCTCCTCGGTGTCGGGTTTGGGTTCGGCCGGCCGATATGTTCCCTTTGCATCATCAATGGGTTCGGTTGTTTGAATCTGATGGCATTTCGGATCTTCAGGTTTTCCGCAAACGCCGCAACGACCATCGGGGCCGATGACGCCGATACAGGCTTCGTCCGAACAAAGTCTGCGGCTTTCCCAGTCCGGATCTTCCTGGGATTTTTCTTTTTCGTCTGCTTCCAAAGCGCCCCCCTTTGCTCCACCTTCATCGAAAAAATTCATCCTTTGGCGGGCTTTCATAGCAAGAACCGCCAACGCTGTAAATACGCCGGCGCTCTTTTTAGAAAACATCGATCCTACGACCGATTTTACGATTTGAATCACCACATTGCTCCACCTTGATGGAGGTGCTCCCCGATTGATATTTAAGTTCACCGAATTATTATAAAAAATATTGGATAGAGGTTGTATTTTTTCCTTGACATTCGATTTAAAATCGGTTTTTATGCGCAACAAGTGGTGTAAAGTGGTATAAAAGGGTGAATTGATGTTCAGGGGGAGTTCCTTTCATTCCGTTGATGATAAGGGCCGGCTGGTCATTCCCGCTCGTTTCCGGGAAAAAATCGGGAACAGCGGGGCGGACCGCTTGATGCTGTCGAAGCTGGATAAATGCCTCCATGCATACCCCTTCGATGAATGGAAGAAGATGGAAGGCAAGATCCTGTCTCTGGTTGAAACAAGCGACATACTGCGCCGTTTCAGACGGGTTTTCATCGGCGGCGCTTCGGACTGCCCCATCGACAAGCAGGGGCGCATGTTGATTCCGCCCCTCTTGAGACAGTATGCGGTAATCGAGAAGGAAGTGGTCTTGGTGGGGGTCCTCAATCATTTCGAGATCTGGTCCCGGGAGAAATGGGAAGAAGAAAATAGCGAAATGGAACAGGATATGAAGAAGGAGGAAGTCCGGAACGAGATTGCCAAGCTAGGGATATGATCGATGCCGTTTCATCATGTTCCCGTCATGACCCAGGAGATCCTCCATTATCTGAAACCCGAACAGGGACGCATCTTCACGGATTGTACCCTCGGGGGCGGAGGACATGCCAGGGCAATTTTAAAAACCCTTCCGCCGGAAGGGATCCTTATCGGCATCGATTGGGACCGGGAAGCCATCGCCCACGTCCGGCAGGTCCTGAACCCTTATAAAAACCGGATGCATCTGTTTCACGGCAATTTCACGCAACTCCCGGACTACCTTCAGCAACTGAAAGTCCCGGCCGTTGACGGCATACTCCTCGATCTGGGTGCTTCCCTGCAACAACTCGAATACGCCGGAAAAGGCTTCAGTTTCAATAAGGATGAGCCTTTGGATATGCGGATGGATGATCGAACACGCATACGGGCCGAAGACCTGGTCAATGATCTGTCGGAAAAGGAGCTGGCGGATCTTTTCAAGAGTTTCGGCGAGGAGCGATGGGCCAAGAGGATCGCCAAAAAGGTGGTTCGGGTCAGGGTCCGCCATCGTATCCGCAGCAGTCTTGAGCTATCCGAGATCGTATCGGCGGTCGTTCCTTTGCGGACTCCGGCCGCCCGAAGGATCCATCCGGCGACCCGTGTGTTTATGGCGTTGCGCATCGCCGTAAATCGCGAACTGGAAAACCTGAAAGCCTTTTTGGATCGGGCCGTCGATGTGCTCAACCCTTTGGGGCGCCTTTGCATCGTCTCTTTTCACTCCCTGGAGGATCGGATGGTGAAGACCCGATTCAGAGAGTTGGAGAATCCGTGCACCTGTCCGCCGGATTTTCCCTGGTGCACCTGTCATCGGAAACCGGTTCTTCAAGTTCTCACGAAAAGACCGGTCAGACCTTCGGATGCAGAAATCCGAAAAAACCCCATGGCTCGAAGCGCCCGGCTGCGGGCTGCCGTACGGATCGGTACGGATGTATCTCCGGTATATCGGGAAGGGATAACGGATGATGCCCATGCCTGAGCGCACCGGGAAAAGACCGGGAAGACGGATCGCCGTCATCCCCTGGTTGGTGATCCTGAGTCTATTTGTGGTGGAGCTTTTTTTCTACACTTGGTGCGGCGTGCAATCCATGAAAGTCAGCTACGAGATTTCAAATGCCATGGATCGACACAATGAGCTCGCTATGCTTGAAAAGAGTCTGACCATCGAACTTGCCCACCTTCGTTCGCCCCAGAGCCTTTCCGAGTTGACCCAAAAGCAGTTTAAGTTGCAGATGCCGACACGCGAACAGGTGATCATGCTCCCATGAGAGAAAAACCCAAAAATAGAGTCGGATTGCGCATCACCGTCATCGGGTGCCTCTTCGGGATGTTTGTGGCCGCCATCGCAACCAAGGCCGTTTATATTCAGGTATTCTGCAATGCCATGCTGTCGGAAAAGGCCGCAGATCAGTACAAGAGGTCTCTGGTCTCCCGCGGGAAACGGGGGACCATTTACGATCGCAATTACAGCGAATTGGCCGTGACCAACGAATCGCCGTCCATTGCCGCATACCCCGGGCACATCCAAGAAAAACAACAGTTGGTGCGCTCCCTTGTCAAGGAACTGCGTATCGAACGAAAAGAGTTGGTCCGAAAACTGTCTTCCAAAAAGAATTTCGTGTGGGTGAAACGTCAGGTTTCCCCCCGGGAAACCCTTAGCGTCAAGGCCCTGCAAATCGAGGGCATCGATTTCATTCCGGAACAAAGCCGGTTTTATCCAAACCGAGCCCTGGCCGCCCAGGTCGTCGGTTTTTCAGGAATCGACGGCCGCGGCCTGGAAGGAGTCGAATTCTATTACGACCGCTATTTGCGGGGGGAAGACGGTGAATTCGAAGTCGTCAAGGATGCACTGGGCCGCAATCTGGAAGACGGCACAGAGAATGATCGGGATTTCAGCGGTAACAACCTGGTTCTGACCGTCGACCGAACCATTCAATATATTGCGGAAAACGCCGTTAAAGAGGCTGTGGAGACTTTTTCGGCCAAATCCGGACTTGCCGTCGTGATGGAGCCGGCAACCGGCCAGGTTCTGGCCATGGCCCACTATCCATTCCTCAACCCCAACGATTATAAGTCTTTCAGCCGTAATACTTGGCGTAACCGAGCGGTGACGGATGCTTTTGAGCCGGGTTCCACCATGAAGATCTTCACCGCTGCGGCAGCCATTGAGACCGGAAGCATTTCCGGGAAAACGCTTTTTTTCTGCGAAAACGGGGCCTATCAGGTCGGAAAGCACACGGTTCATGACACCCATCCCCATGGATGGATGTCCCTTAAAGATATCGTTAGGTATTCAAGCAATATCGGGGCGGCTAAAGTGAGCCATACCATCGGCGCCGAAGCTCTGCACGGGACCCTTCGCGCTTTTGGGTTTGGAGAAAAGACCGGCATCGACTGTCCCGGCGAGACCCCGGGAAGCCTGGCGCCTGCTGAAAAATGGAAAAGGATCGATGCGGCGGTCATTGCTTTCGGCCAGGGAGTTTCCGTTTCGGCCTTACAGCTGATCACCGCGGTTTCGGCCATCGCCAACGGCGGGGTCCTCATGAAGCCGTATCTGGTATTGGGGATCACCAACAAAGACGGTCGCCTGTTGACGACGTTCGGACCCCAAAAGGTTCGCAAGGTCATTTCAGAAAATACGGCTCTAGCCGTCCGGCATATGATGCAGGACGTGATCGAGGAAGGAGGGACAGGGACAAAGGCCGCCCTGGACGGATACTCCGTCGGAGGCAAGACCGGTACGGCACAGAAGGTGGATGGAAATGGGGGATATGCCAATGGGAAATATGTTTCTTCTTTCGTTGGATTCGCCCCATTTGAACATCCCAGGATCTCTGTTTTGGTCGTTGTGGATGAGCCGAAGACCGCCTATTACGGCGGCACCGTGGCCGCCCCCGCCTTTCGGCGGATCTCCCAGGAGACCCTGGGATATCTGAATGTGCCACCGGATGAAAAATCGGAAAAGTTGACCGCTTGGGCCGGGCCCGGGGAGGCGGGATGAATCTTTCCCGGTTGATCGAAAGGATAGCGTCGGTGCAGCCGGTCCAGCGCGTCGGTCCATCGGTTGAAGACGGGATCGACATCAGCGGCATTCATTATTGCGCCCAGGCCGTTGAAAAAGGGGGGATGTTCGTGGCCGTCAAGGGACAGAGCGCCGATGGACATGACTTCATTCACGAGGCGTTGAAACGCGGAGCGGCTGCAGTGGTGACCAAACGGCCGGTTTCCGTTCATGTCCCCTGCCTTACGGTCAAGGACACCCGGAGGGCCCTTTCGAGTGCCGCCGCGGAGTTTTATGGAAACCCGTCCGGGGACATGACCCTTGTGGGTATTACCGGCACAAACGGGAAGACGACCACAGCCTTTTTGGTGGAAAGCATATTTCAAAAGGCCGGTTACCGCACAGGGATCATGGGAACGATTTTTTGCCGATATGCCGGCCGGAGCATCAAAAGCCCCATGACGACACCCGAATCCCTGGATCTCCAGCGGATGCTGGCGGAAATGAAAAGAAGCGGCGTGACCCATGTTGTGATGGAGGTATCCTCCCACGCCCTTTTCCTCTCCCGGGTGGAAGACTGTTGGATGGATGTAGGGATCTTTACGAATTTGAGCCAGGATCATCTCGATTTTCATAAAGATATGGAGAGCTACTGGGAATCCAAGAAACGTCTCTTTTCGGAATTGCTGACAACCGGCCCCAAGAAGGATCGAGTCCGATCCGTGTTCAACTGCAACAATCCCAGGGGCCGGGCGCTGTTGGAGCAATTTCCCCGGTCAGGTATCGGTGTGGGGTTTGATCCGGAAAACGCCATTTGGGCAAAAATTGTCAAGTCGGATTTATCCGGGATCCAAGCGATGGTCCACACCCCGGCCGGACCGTTTGAGGCAAGTTCCCCCCTTGTCGGTCTTCACAATCTGGAAAATATGCTTTGTGCGACAGGCGCAGGGTTTGCTCTCGGCCTTTCTTTAGAGACTATCCGGGGAGGTCTTGAAGCCGTAACGCGTGTTCCCGGGCGATTCGAAACGGTCCCGGATGCCGCCGGAAGGCATGTCGTCATCGACTTTGCCCATACGCCGGATGCGTTGGAAAATACACTTAAAGCGATCCGGGCCCTGAACCCGGGAAGGGTTATCACCGTTTTCGGGTGCGGCGGAAATCGGGATCGGGAGAAAAGACCCCTCATGGGAGAAATCGCCGGCAGGCTCAGTGATTGGGTCATCATTACTTCGGACAATCCCCGGAATGAAGATCCGAATGCCATCATCGAGCAGATCCGGAAGGGAGTTATTCGCTCCTGTCCCAAAGAAGGGGATTCCATAAAAGATGTGGGCACGGTTCACAATGTTTTTTGGATCGAGCCGGATCGAAGGTCGGCCATTCGGATCGGAATCCGGGCGGCGCGTCCGGGGGATGCGGTCCTCATCGCGGGGAAAGGGCACGAAACCTATCAGATCCGCGGGGATGAGACGGTTCATTTCGACGATCGGGAAGAAGCCATGGCGGCCCTGTCCCTAAAAGAGCGGGAAGGTTCGGTACAATGATCGAACATAGTGCAAAAAAGCAATCAAAGTACCTTTGGACCGTTTCCCGAATCCTTAAGACCACCGGCGGCAGACTTCTTTCGGGGAACGAGGGGCGCCGATTTTCCGGTGTTTCCATTGATTCCCGGAAGGTTTCCCCCGGGCAGCTTTTCATCGCCATCATCGGTGAAAATTTCGATGGGCATCGGTTTGCCGCCGATGCAGTGGGAAAAGGGGCTTCGGGTGTTTTGGTGGAAAGGCGGCATGTACGCCGGTTACCTCTGAAGCGGTTCCAAAATCAGGGAGTCGTCTGCGTGTCGGTATCAGATACGGTTAAAGCGCTCGGAGATATCGCGGCTGATCATCGCCGCCGATGGGGCGGGAAGCTCGTGGCGGTTACGGGATCCAACGGGAAGACGACGGCACGGAAGATGACCGCGGAAGTGATCCGCCAGGGGTATGCGACGCTATCCACCCTCGGCAACTATAACAACGAGATCGGGGTACCGTTGACGCTGTTGAACCTTTGCCCGGAACACCGGTGGGCGGCCGTGGAGCTGGGGATGAACCATCCCGGCGAGATCCGACGCCTGGCCCGGATCTGCCGGCCGGATGTGGGCGTGATCACCAATGTCGCGCCGGCGCATTTGGAGGGGGTGGGATCGGTGGAGGGGGTTGTCATGGCCAAGGCCGAACTTTTGGAGCATATTCAAGAGCACGGAACCGTCGTATTGAATGCCGACGATCCGAACGTCTTAAAGATCGCGGACCGAACCGCCGTGGATGTGCTCCTTTACGGGACCGCAAAAAGCGCCGCCGTCCGGGGAACGGCGATCCGGGAGACCCGTCGGAAAGTGCGTTTTCTTTTACACGTTTCCGGAGCGCGCGTTCCCGTCATGCTGAATACGCCGGGAAGATTCATGGTCTCCAATGCCCTGGCTGCTGCCGCGGTAGGGCACCTTTCGGGCATTTCGCCGGATCGGATCCGGGCGGGTCTGGAAGCGTTTGTTCCGGAAAAGGGAAGAATGATTGTCGTGAATTTGAAGCGAGCGGTTCGTCTCATCGACGACACCTATAACGCCAATCCGGGATCCATGAAGGCGGCCATCGACACCCTCATGCGCCTGAAAAAGAAGCAGGGACGCGCGATATGCGTATTGGGAGACATGCTGGAATTGGGAGACCATTCCGAATCGCTCCACCATTTGATCGGAGCGTATGTGAAAAATGCCGGAGTTTTCAGGGTTTGCGTCACTGGACGATTCGCCGGTTCAGTGGCGGCGGGTGCCATCGAAGCGGGAATGGATAATGAGTCGGTTTTGACCGGGACGAAAGAATCCATACTCGAAAATCTATATGCGCTCTTAAGATCCGGCGACTGGGTGCTGGTCAAAGGGTCGAGGGGAATGGCCATGGAGACCGTGGTGCAGGCTTTAAAAGCCTGGGCCGAGAAAAATGGGAAATGAGACGAAGATTGCTTCCTGATAGAAAAAAGGCCGGATAGCATGCTGTACCATATTCTATATGCGCTTCAACCTTATGTATCCGCATTCAATGTTTTCAGGTACATTACTTTCCGGACCATTTATGCGAGTCTGACGGCTTTCTTGATCTGTTTTCTCATGGGGCCGTATATGATTCGCAAGATTGCAAAGCTTCAGGTGGGCCAATATATCCGGGAAGACGGTCCGAGCATGCATCATCAAAAGGCCGGAACCCCCACCATGGGCGGCATCCTGATCCTTCTCTCTGTTATCTCTTCCACGCTTTTATGGGCCAGCCTGACGAATTACTACATCTGGACCCTCCTTTTGATCACCGCATCTTACGGTGCCATCGGTTTCGTTGACGACTATCTCAAGCAGATTAAAAAGTTGAACAGGGGGCTGACCGGGAAACAGAAATTTTCCTTTCAGATCGGCGCTGCTTTTCTGGCTGCCCTGCTCATTTATATGATTCCCGGCTTCGATACCCGGGTTATGGTTCCTTTTTTTAAAAATATTTCACCCGACTTAGGGTGGTTCTACATTTTCTTTGCCGCATGGGTCATCGTCGCGGCTTCGAATGCCGTGAACCTTACGGATGGGCTTGACGGATTGGCCATCGGCCCCGTCACCATCGCCGCAGCGACCTATATGGTATTCGCTTATCTTGCCGGACATGTAAAAATCGCGGATTATCTCCAAATCCAATATGTTTCCGGCTCCGGAGAAGCAACGGTCTTTTGCGGGGCCATGGTCGGGGCCGGGCTGGGCTTTTTGTGGTTCAACACCTATCCGGCACAGATTTTCATGGGGGATGTGGGCTCCCTTCCCCTGGGAGCGGCTTTGGGCGGCGTGGCAGTGATCAGCAAACAGGAGATCCTCCTGGTTTTGGTGGGAGGCCTTTTCGTCATCGAGGCGCTTTCGGTGATTTTCCAGGTCGGATACTTCAAGATGACCCATGGACACAGGATTTTTCGGATGGCTCCTTTGCATCATCATTTCGAACTCAAGGGATGGCCTGAGCCGAAGGTCATCGTGCGTTTTTGGATTATCGCCATCGCCCTGGCGCTATTATCCATGAGTACGTTGAAGCTTAGATAACTCGGGTATCGGATCGACAGAGGCTGGAATGGTTGTGAAAAAACTGCCTGATTTAACGGCGCTGGAAAACCAGCGGGTGCTCGTGGTGGGATTGGGACTCACGGGAATCGCGTTGACCCGATTTCTGGTGGGAAGAAAAGCAAAAGTGACCGTGACGGATCAAAGCGGTGAAGACCGGCTCGGGACTTATCCTGAGGAATGTCGCCGTATGGGAGTGACTCTCGAACTGGGGGGGCATCGGGAAGCCACTTTCAAGAGTGCTGATTGGGTGGTCGTCAGTCCGGGGGTGCCGCTGACGATTCCCGCGATTGTGGCGGCCAGGAAGGCAAGGGTTCCGGTGACCGGTGAGATGGAACTGGCCGCCTGTTACATACAGAAGCCCATTGTTGCAGTGACCGGAACCAACGGAAAAACCACAACGACCGCCCTGTTGGGAGAGATGTTAAAGAAATCCGGGAAACGGGTTTTTGTGGGAGGAAACATCGGATCCCCCCTCATCGGACATGTGGACCAAGGCCGACCCATGGATGCGGTGGTGGTGGAAGTGAGCAGTTTTCAACTGGATACGGTTCATTCATTTCGTCCGCGTGTGGGGGTCTTGCTGAACGTGACTCCGGACCATCTGGATCGATACCCGGATCTCATGTCCTATGCGCGGGCCAAGGGGAAGCTTTTTGAAAACCAAACAAAAGAGGATGTGGCCGTATTAAACGGTGGGGATCCCATTGTCCGAGAAGTCACCGAATCCGTCCGGAGCCGGCGGCTATTTTTCTCAGGGAGATCGGGAAAAGAATCCGGGGTAACCCTGGCCGGGAGTCGGATTCTTCTTGAAGGAATTTCAAAAGCAAAAAAAGATACGGATATCCGTCCCGGAGAGGGATTCAATCTTGAAGGGACCTATTTCACCGGGAGGTACGGACAGGAAAATGCCGCCGCCGCCTGTCTGGCCGCTCTCTCTGCGGGCGCTACCCATGAGGGGATCCAGACGGCACTGAACACCTTCAAAGGGCTTCCCCATCGCCTGGAAACCGTGGGGATCATCAACGATGTCCGGTTTGTCAACGATTCCAAGGCTACCAATGTTTATTCCGTGCTCTGTGCACTGGAGGCCTTTGCTTCCCCTCTTGTCCTCATCATGGGCGGCAGGGACAAGGGGAGCGACTTCACCTTGCTGCGCGATGGTCTGAGTCGGGCCGCCCGAAAGATCATTCTCATCGGGGAGGCGGCCGGACCGATTCGAAAGGCCCTCAAGGGTGTGGTTCCAATGGAGGATGCAACGGACATGGTCGCCGCGGTGAATGCCGCTTTTCGGGCGGCCTCACCCGGGGATGTGGTCCTGCTGTCCCCTGCCTGTGCGAGCTTTGACATGTTTTTAAACTATGCTCATCGTGGCGAAAAGTTTCGGGAGGCTGTTGAGGTGTTATCATGACGGAGCGTCTACCATTTCAGGGAGTGGCTCAAGAGATATACCGGCCCCAGAAGGCGAACTACGATGTCACACTCCTTTTTCCGGTGCTCTTTCTGGTAGGCATCGGAATCGTCATGATTTACAGCTCCAGTTCCGCCCTGGCCATGAAAAAATTTGGAAGTGACCTCTTTTTTCTGAAAAAACAGGGAGCTTTTGCCATTGTGGGCATTGTTGCGCTGGTCATCTGTCGGCATGTGCCGTATCACTGGTATCGGTCTTTGGCATACCCCTTCATTCTGATATCCATGGTCCTGCTGGCGGCGATCCATGTTACCCCCTTGGGGTATGCAGCCGGAGGAAGCGCCCGATGGCTTCGATTCGGAGACTTTTCTTTTCAACCCTCTGAGTTCGCCCGGCTGGCCCTGGTGATTTATCTCGCCTATTCGCTGAGTAAAAAAGGGGAAACCATCCGCGAGTTTACCATCGGGTTTCTGCCCCACGTCGTGGTATTTGCCGTCTTTGCACTCCTCATCTTGTTCGAACCGGATTTCGGGTCGATGGTGATCCTGGGAGCCATCACGTGGATCATGCTCTTTATCGGGGGGGTGCGCATCCTTTATTTAAGCTCCGCCGTGCTCCTGCTTCTCCCGGCGGCGTATCTCTTCATGATGAAAGCCCAGTACCGGCTCCGCCGTCTGGTGAGCTTCATGGATCCCTGGGCATATCCGGGGGATGAGGGGTATCAGATCATTCATTCCCTTTTGGCTTTTGGAAGCGGGGGGATATGGGGGGTCGGCATCGGCAACGGGTATCAGAAGTTGTTCTACCTGCCGGAACCGCATACCGATTTTATTTTTTCCATTGTGGGCGAGGAACTGGGGCTCGTGGGGGTCCTTTCCATCCTTGGGCTTTACGGGCTGATCGTCTGGCGGGGCATCCGGATTGCCAAAAAAACGGTGGATCCTTTTGGGACATACCTGGCTGCCGGGTTGACCGTGGCCATCGGGATGCAAGTATTCGTCAACATGGGAGTGACCCTTGGGCTCCTCCCGACCAAGGGTTTGGCGCTTCCTTTCTTGAGCTACGGAGGGTCGTCTTTGCTTTTAAACATGGCGTCCATCGGGATTCTGATGAACATCGACGCCTCTCCCAACAAACTCGTGACGGTAGGGATCAATGGCCGATGAACGCTGTTTCAAGGCCTATCCGCGTGCTGTTCGGGGGAGGAGGAACCGGGGGGCATCTCTTTCCCGGGATCGCCATCGCCCAGGAACTGATGGAGAGAAACAGAGAAAATGAAGTCCTTTTCGTCAATACGGGAAAACCTTTCGAGCAAAGGGCCTTGGAAAACGCCGGATTCCGGCAGAGCGTTATTACCGCGGAAGGGATCAAGGGTCGACGCATTCCGGAAAAGTTCATATCCCTTGCCAAGATCCCGAAAGGGGTATGGGATTCGCTTAAGATCGTTTTCCGATTCAACCCGGACATGGTTGTGGGCCTGGGAAGCTATTCTGCCGGGGTCGCGGTATTGGCCGGTTGGTTGTTAGGAAAAAAAATCGTGCTTTGCGAACAGAACCGATCACCGGGAATCACCAACCGCATGCTCTTCTATCTGGCGGATCGGCTTTATGTTTCTTTTCCCGGCACAAGGGATCGTATGAAAAGCAAAAAGGTCGTTTTAACCGGAAATCCGGTCCGAAAATCCGTTTTGAAGGCGATCGGGGATACGACCCAAAAACCCGGCCGTTCTTTTACGATCCTGGTCATCGGGGGAAGCCAGGGTGCGCACGCCATCAATGTGGCCGTGACCCAGGCCCTTGCCCTGTTGCCGGAAAAAAACCGTTTTCATTTCATTCACCAAACCGGTGCCGCGGATGCATCCTGGGTCAAGGAGGCTTATGCTGCTGCGGGAGTTTCCGGCACCGTTGCCCCATTTTTCGACGACATGGAAAAACAGTACGCGGCATCCGATCTGGTCATTTGCCGCTCAGGAGCCTCGACCGTGGCCGAATTAACGGCCCTGGGGAAGCCGGCCCTGTTCATCCCCTTTCCCCTTGCCGCGGATGACCATCAGACTCAGAATGCACGGGAACTGGCGGACGCGGGTGCCGCCGAAATGATCCCCCAGGCGACTTTGGATGCCGGGACATTGGCCGAAAAGATTGTACATCATGCCGCCCACCCGGAGGATCTATTACGGATGGCATCACGCGCAAAAGAATTTGGGCGGCCCGATGCCGCCGCGGCCATTGTCGACGATATGCTGATGCTCTTCGATAAAGAACCGCCAAAAAGATTGGGCCCGGACCTGGCGGGGAAAGGATAAACTCAATCGGATGTATTTGAAGAAGTATCATATCCATTTTGTGGGCATCGGCGGCATCGGCATGAGCGGCATCGCCGAACTGCTTATCAACCTGGGATATAAGGTATCGGGATCCGACCTGAAGGGATCCGATTTGACCCAGCGGCTCAGGCGGCTGGGTGGCATCATCTACGAAGGGCATGCGGAGCAGCAGATCGAAGGCGCCGACGTGGTGGTGTTCTCTTCGGCGGTCCGACCCGACAACCCGGAAGTTACAGGGGCAAGGAAGGCGTCCATTCCGGTGATTCCCCGGGCAGAGATGCTGGCGGAGCTGATGCGCCTGAAATACAGTGTGGCCGTGGCGGGTGCACACGGAAAAACGACCACCACGTCCCTGGTGACCTCGGTGCTGGCGGCGGGAGGCCTGGACCCCACGGTGGTCATCGGCGGGAAGCTGAAGGGGATCGGATCCAATGCCGTGCTGGGCAAAGGGGACTTCATCGTCGCCGAAGCCGACGAGAGCGACGGCTCCTTTTTGAAAATGTCACCCACCATTGCGGTGGTCACCAATATTGATCGGGAGCACCTCGACCATTATAAAGACTTGAACGCCATCAAAGAGGCGTTTCTATCCTTTATCCATCGCATCCCTTTTTATGGTCTGGCGATTTTGTGTCTGGACAACGAGCCGATTCAGTCGCTGATTCCCCGCATCGGAAAACGGTTCGCCACTTACGGGATGAGCGTCCAGGCCGATTTCCAGGCCAAGGACGTCTACTTCGAAGGGCTCAAGAGCAACTTTCTGGTTTTCTTCAAGGAGCGTGAACTGGGCCGGATGGTCCTGAACCTGCCGGGGATCCACAATGTTTCCAATGCGCTGGCAGCTGTTGGAGTGGGGATGGAATTGGGAATCGGCTTCGAGAAGATTCGAGAGGCCTTGGCATCGGTGCAGGGGGTTCAACGCCGCTTGGAAATCAAGGGGGAAGTGCGGGGAATTACGGTGGTGGATGATTACGGTCATCACCCCACAGAGATTAAAACCACCCTGGATGCGGTCAAGCAGAGCTGGCCGGGCCGGCGCACCGTGGTGGTGTTCCAGCCTCATCGTTATACACGGACCCGTGCGCTCTTCGAAGAGTTCACGCGGGCATTTTATCAATCCGATATTCTGCTGGTTGTGCCCATATACGCAGCCAGTGAACCGGAAATCGAGGGGGTGAGCGGCCGCATACTCTCCGAAGGCATCCAGGCCCATGGACACAAGGAGGTTCATTATGTCAAAGACCTGGAGATTGTTCCGGAGGTCCTTGAAGGAATATTACAATCCGGGGATCTCTTGCTCACCCTGGGAGCAGGAGATGTGTGGAAAGCCGGTGAGAAGGTCATCGAAAGGCTGGGATGAAGGGGGCGGCGTTAAGCGGTTTTGCGGGGATGATGATGACAGAGGGATCACCTGAAAAGATAAGGTGCGGGAGAGAGGCCCTTGGATGGCCGATCAGGAAGTGGCTGACCGATCATTTTGGGGACCGGGTGGCCTTTGACGAGCCCATGTCCCGGCACACTTCCTTTCGAGTGGGCGGCTCGGCCGACGCCTTTCTTTCCCTTCGAGGGATTCGGGAACTCACGATGATCGCACGTTTTTGTAAGGAAAAGGGGATTCCGTATCTTGTCATCGGAGACGGGACCAACCTCTTGGTCACGGATGCGGGGATCCGGGGTGTGGTGATGACCCTTACAGCGGGTTTTCGCGAAATCAAAAAGATTAAAGACGAAGGTCCCGAGGTGACGATTCAGGGCATGGCAGGGGCGCGCGCCCGGATGCTTTGCCGATTTGCAGTCAGGGAAGGATTTGCCGGGCTCAATTTTGCCGTGGGGATCCCCGGGACCGTGGGAGGGGCCCTCATGATGAACGCCGGAACCCCGCGGGGATGCATGGCCGATGTGGTGGAATGCGTCGAAATTTTTCATCCCGAAGGCAGAATAGAAAAATATCCGCGCCATGACCTGCACTTTACCTACCGGAAAATGACGTGGGGTTTGGAACCGATCGCCGACAAAGAGAACTCCATCATCCTGTCGGGCTTTTTTCGGCTCCGCCGATCCGATGCCCGGCTTTTGAAGACCGAGGCCGACGCAATCCTTAAAGAGCGCAGGGAAAGACAGCCCTGGCGGTTGCCGAGTGCTGGCTGTTTTTTCAAAAATCCGACCGGCGATATATCTGCCGGAAATCTCATCGACCGGGCAGGACTCAAAGGAAAGAGCATCGGCGGTGCCCAGGTGTCCAAAAGACATGCCAACTTCATTGTCAACACCGGCAAAGCCACCGCCTCGGATATCCTGGTGCTGGCCGAAGAGATAGAAGAGACGGTGTTAAAGGTTTTCGGCGTAAAGCTTGAGCCGGAGGTAAAGATCATTGGATCCTAAAATTAAAAAGAACCGTTACAGGCCCGATCGGAAAACCCAAAAGGAAAAGACCGGCCGCTTTTTCATCAACACCCTTATGCTTGTTTTGGGGTTTTCAGGGCTCATCGTTTTGAGTGCGGCGCTCATTTTTTTTCATGATATGATCACCCAGGCGGACTATTTCAAGGCCAAGACCATTGTGGTTGAAGGCAACCGGCAGCTTTCAAGGGAGATGGTACTCGAGCAGGCGCAGATCCGCATTGGGGAAAGTGTTCTCGCCCTGAGCCTGAACGTGGCGAGGAAACGCCTTGTGGGGCACCCCTGGATCGTTGATGCGACCGTGAAAAGACAGCTTCCGGATACGGTGGAAATCCGTATTCAGGAAGAAGCGCCTCTGGCCCTCGTGGATCTCGGAAAGCTGTTTTTGATCAACAGGGAAGGGGAAATATTCAAGGAATGGTCCCCTTCCGACCCCGAAGATCTTCCGGTCATCCGGGGACTGGATTTCTCGGATATAAAAACTCCGGGTTCTTCCCCGAGTGTGGCATGGGAAGCGGCTTTGGCCGTTTTAGAACTCGCGCAGACCCCTGACGCCATGATTCCCCTCCACGTGATCCGGTCTATTCATGCGGACCCTGAGACCGGGATCACCTTGTGCCTGTTTGACGGGGGGAAAGCGGTTCAAATGGGGTTTGACCATTTTGACGCCAAATTGCTGGGGCTCAGGCAGGCCCTTTTCCAGTTGAAAAGCATCGAAGCTATCTCAGATTTCGATGCCATCGACGTCATGGAGAGGGACCGGATCGTCGTGATTCCGGTTCGGTCCCAACCGGCGTCCGGAACCCACGGGGAGGCCTAAATGCAGCGGGAAAAAGAGATTGTTGTCGGGCTGGACATCGGTACCACCAAAATATGCGCCGTGGTGGGTGAAGTCGATGGGAAGGATATCAACATCGTGGGCATCGGCACCCACCCTTCCGTCGGCCTGCGGAAAGGCGTTGTCGTCAACATCGAGTCGACGGTGGAATCGATTAAAAAGGCCATCGAGGAAGCGGAGCTGATGGCCGGGTGCGAAATTTCGTCCGTCTATGCCGGGATTGCGGGGGGACATATCACCGGCTTCAACAGCCGGGGCATTATCGCCGTCAAGGGTTCCGAAATTACCCAGCATGACGTGGACCGGGTGGTGGAAGCAGCCCGTGCCGTAGCCATTCCCATGGATCGGGAAGTCATCCACGTGATCCCCCAGGAATTTATCGTGGACGATCAGAACGGAATTCAGAATCCGGTAGGCATGTCCGGAGTTCGGCTGGAGACAAAGATCCACATCGTCACGGGTGCGGTGGCTTCAGCCCATAACATTGTCAAATGCGCCAACCGCGCCGGGCTCGATGTCTGCGACATCGTTTTAGAGCCTCTGGCCTCCGGGGAGGCGGTTTTGATGGAAGAAGAAAAGGATCTGGGTGCAGCCCTTCTGGACGTGGGCGGAGGGACCACAGACCTGGCGGTTTTTAAAGATAAAAATGTCAAACACACCTTCGTTTTGGCCCTTGGGGGAAACAACATCACCAACGATATTGCCGTCGGACTTCGGGCGCCTATGGTTGAGGCAGAAAAGATCAAGCTGAAATATGGCATCAGTGTCGCGAAAAATGTGAGAACAGATGAAATGATCGAGGTCAGGGGGACCGGAACCCATGCGCCTAAAAAGCTCCCGCGGCAAATTCTGGCCGAGATCATCGAACCGCGGATGGAGGAAATCTTCAACATTGTGAAACGGGAGTTGTATCGGGCGGAGATGGAAAACGCGATCACCTCCGGGATGGTGATCACCGGGGGTACGGCTCTTCTGGAAGGTGTGGTCGAGATTGCGGAGTCCATTTTCAACGCTCCTGTGCGGATCGGGCGACCCCAGGGTATCGGTGGGCTCACGGATGTGGTGAACAATCCCATGTATGCCACCGGAGTCGGACTGGTCAAGTTCGGAATGAAAAACATGAATCTAAAAAAGTTCAGGATCCGGGATCAGAATATTTTCAACCGGATCATGGATCGGATGCGGCGATGGTTTAAGGAGGTCATCTGAAAGTGAAATCGGAAACAGATCAAGGAGGTGGGGAAATGATGTTTGAATTCGTGGAAAGTTCGAAGTCCGCCAAGATTAAGGTCATCGGTGTGGGCGGCGGCGGGGGAAACGCCATCAACAACATGATTTCGTCCAACTTGCAGGGTGTGGAATTCATCGCGGCCAATACCGACTGCCAGGCCCTGGATGTATCCAAAGCGCCCATCAAGATCCAGATGGGGGAATGCCTCACTCAGGGGCTCGGCGCGGGTGCAAATCCCCAGTTGGGGCGAGAGGCCGCAATGGAAACCCGGGACACCATCAAGAACACGCTCGATGGGAGTCACATGGTATTTATCACGGCCGGATTCGGAGGCGGGACCGGTACAGGTGCCGTTCCGGTCATCGCTGAAATCTGTAAAGAAATTGGCGCTCTGACCGTGGCCGTTGTGACGAAGCCTTTCTCCTTCGAGGGGAAAAAGCGTACCAAGCAGGCGGAAGAGGGGATCGAGAAGCTTAAAGGCGTCGCCGACACAGTGATCACCATCCCCAACGATCGGCTCAGGGGCATCGCCCCTCGGAATGGCACCCTGCTGGACATGTTCAGAAAGGCCGACGAGATTCTGTTGCACTCCGTCAAAGGGATCACGGACCTCATTATGGTGCCCGGCCTGATCAACCTGGACTTTGCCGATGTCCGGACCACCATGTCCAAAGCCGGAATGGCCATCATGGGGATCGGTTTCGCCACTGGAGAGAACCGCGCGATCCTGGCCGCCGAGAACGCCATCTCCCACCCGCTGCTGGAGGACATTTCGATTTCGGGCGCCAGGGGGGTCTTGATGAATATCTCTTCCTCGACGGGCCTGACCCTGGAGGAGACAACCGAGGCTTCCGAACGGATCTACAAGGAAGTGGGTGAGGATGCTGAAATCATCTGGGGCGCCGTTCTGGACGACAGCCTTGGTGACGAGATGCGGGTGACCGTGATCGCCACAGGCATCGGGACGGAAGTGATCCCGGCCCGGCAGGAAAAGATCGAAGCCCATTCTCCTAAAGGTCGTATCCGGGATGTGACTCCTACCAACCTGGAACACAGCGTGGATTTCGACCGGCCTACTTTTATTCGAGTCAAAGAAGCCTCCGGTGAGGCTTCCGGAGCGGTATACCGGGGATACAAAGGCCTGATCATCGACAACGGCGACCTCGAAGTCCCCACATTTTTGCGAAAGAAAGCGGATTAGAACCGTCCGCGCTCCTGGTTTGAATTTAATGTCGGGTTCATCGGGCACCCCGAGGGAGTCGGTGATTCGAAGCGGTCAAGGAATGTATTTTCATGACGGGAAAGGCAAAGCGCTTTGCGCCCGAAGAAGTCGGAGCCATCCGAAAACCCGACACCGGCGGGATCCATGTGGCGCTGGTATATCCCAATCGTTATTCCCTTGGGATGTCAAGCCTCGGCTTTCAGGCGGTCTATGCCCTGTTCAACACACACCCGAATGTTTTCTGTGAACGGGCGTTTTATCCGGAGCCGGACGCTCCGGAAAACGCCAGGATCCGAACCCTGGAGACGCAACGACCGATTTCAGATGTCGACATCATCGCTTTTTCGATTTCATTTGAAAACGACTATCCCAACCTCCTGTACATCCTTCAACAGGCCGGGCTCCCCCTGCGATCCACCGAGAGATCCTTCCCCCACCCCTTGGTGGTTGCAGGAGGAGTCGCCGGCTTCCTGAATCCTGAACCCATCGCGTCTTTCATCGACTGTTTCTTGATCGGGGAAGCAGAAGAAATCGCGCTCCCTTTCTTTGCCTGTTTTTCGGATTTCCCACCCGCAGCATTGAAAGATCGGGAGTCTTTTTTGTTGCGCATGGCCCGGGAAGTTCCCGGCGCCTACGTCCCGCGGTTCTATGAACCGTCATATCGACCCGACGGCACTCTGGAATATTTTTACCCGAATGCCGATGTGCCCGAAAAAATCCGCAAGGTCTATTCCAAAAATCTTTCCCGGCATCCGGCACACAGCATCATCGTGACGCCGGATACGACTTTCGGCCGCTCCTTCCTGGTGGAAGTGAGCCGGGGATGTCCCCATGGGTGCCGGTTTTGCGCCGCCGGGTACGTTTACCGACCGCCCCGCTTTCAGAGTGTGGAATCTTTGCAGGGGTCCGTCGAGGCGGCAAAAGGTTTGACGGATAAAGTCGGCCTGGTGGGCGCGGCGGTTTCGGACCATCCCGAGATCGATACGGTCTGCGCAGACATCCTGGTTCGCGGCATGACGGCCGGTTTCAGTTCCCTGAGGGCCGATGCCCTGACCGGGTCGATCTTTGCCCTGCTGAAAAAAAGCAAAACCAAGACGGCCACAATAGCACCGGATGCAGGCTCCGAGCGGATGCGGACCGTGATCAACAAGGGGATGACCGAGGTGCAGATCCTCGAGGCGGCCCAAGCCCTGGTGGAAAACGACATCCTGAATCTGAAGCTTTATTTCATGGTAGGGCTTCCCACGGAAACCATGGAGGATGTGGAAGCCATTGTGGATTTATGCAAGCATATCAAGCACCGGTTCCTCAAGGCCAGCCGATCCAAGGGACGCATGGGAACCATCACCGTGAGTCTGAATTCCTTTGTGCCCAAACCGTTTACCCCGTTTCAGTGGTCACCGATGGACTCGGTTGGAGTGCTGAAAGAAAAGATCAGGAAGGTGAAAAGCGGGTTGGGAAAAGTGTCCAACATCCGGGTTCATGCGGATGTTCCCCGGTGGGCCCTTGTCCAGGGGCTCCTTTCATTGGGGGATCGGCGGGTCTCGGAAGTCCTGGTTTCCGTGCATGAAAACCAGGGGAATTGGTCGCAGACCCTTAAAACTTCCTCCATCAACCCCGGATTCTATGTCCACCGGCAAAAAGATTTCAATGAGCTCCTCCCCTGGGACTTTATCGATCACGGCATTCAAAAGGAGTTCTTAAAAAGGGAATTTCGAAGGGCCATGGAAGCAAAACCGTCGCCGCCGTGCCCCATGGAATCCTGCCATGCCTGCGGGGTCTGCTGAATTCTTCTAGTGCCCGACCAGGCCGATGAATTGCGTCCCGGCTTTCCCTTCCAGCGCTTTTTCGATGGCGTCGATGGAAGTGATCATGGCCCGTTTCCCGTTGTTTTTTAAGAATCGGATGCAGGCATCCACCTTCGGTCCCATGGACCCGGCGGGAAATTGCCCGGCAACCAAATATTGCTCGGCTTTTTTAAGGGTCACCTTTTTCAGAAACCTTGCCTGTTCTGTGGAAAAATCAAGCGCCGCACCAGGGACATCGGTGGCGATGACGAAGATGTCGACCCCCACCTCTTCGGCAAGCTTTGCGGAAGCCAAATCCTTATCGATTACGGCATCCACCCCGGAAAAGGCACGCCCTTCCCGGATGACCGGAATCCCGCCGCCTCCGCAGCAGATGACAATGAAATCCTCCTCGATCAGGCGTTTGATCTCCCGTTTTTCCACGATGGTCACCGGCCTGGGAGAAACCACCGCGCGGCGATACCCCTTCGGGGTTTGGATGATGGGATATCCGGAAGGCGCATCCTTTTTCCTTTTATAAATGGGGCCGATGGGCTTGGTGGGGGCGGAAAATGCCGGATCCTTCGGATCCACCACTACGTAGCTTATCAGGCTCACTATCGGGTGGAAGGGAATTCCCAGTTCCATGAGGTGGCTGTCAAGTGTGGATTCGATCATGTAGCCGATCCATCCCTGGGTCTGGGCCACCAAAATTTCTAAGGGGAGTTTCGCAACCGATGGGCAGCTTTCCTGTTGCAAGAGCAGGCTTCCCACCTGGGGGGCGTTGCCGTGGGTGATGATGATTTTATGGGTCGCCGAAAGCCGGGCGATCTGGCGTATGGGGACGGCGAGGTTTTGAAATTGCTGGGTTAAGGTACCCTCTTGCCCTTTTCGGATCAGGGCGTTTCCGCCCAGGGCCACCAGGAGCACCGGTTTTTGCATCGGCTTTTTCATCCGGCCTTGATGCTTTTATGTGGGGCGATCTGCCGGGTTGAGACCTTCTAAAAATTTCCTGAACCAGTGCGGATTGGCAATGAGGATGTAGGCCATGAAGAAAGCGGTCAGAGGCAGGAAAAAGACGGCTAGATCCACGGCCACGACGACTATGGCAAGCAGGAATCGCTGAATCATGCTCATGAAAAAACTTTCTCTACAAAGTGTTAAAGCTTTTTTTCGTCCTGCTCCGGTTCGATCCCTTCTTTGATTTGCTGGCCTTTGATCCGGCGCTGCATTTGTCTTTGTTTGTCGGTGCTTTTCCGAATCTCAAGCTTGTTTTTCAGCCGGGTCATGGTTTCGGAATCCGGCGGTTTCGGAGTTTCAGGCGGCTGCTTCACCTCGGTTTTTGTTTCGGCTTTTTCAGCTTGAACCGAGGGCTCTGAGGGCTCTTCTTCCTCCGGTTTTATTTCCGAATCTTCAGAGGCCATCTCCGGGGTAATCTCCTGGGATTGTTGTATATCCCGGGCGTCTGGGGGAGGGGAACTATTGGAGAAATGGACAATCCCCTTTCCGTCGACCCAACGGTACACATCAGACAGGGCCGGCGTATATGAAAATAGCAGGCCGGTCAGAAACAGTGCGGCCCATAAGACGGATTTGGTAACCGATGGATCGATTCCCCGGAAAATTCGTTTCATGGCGAACTCCTTTGAATCGAAGGTTTATTTAAAACAGGAAGGTCTTTCAGAATTTAAATAGTATTTTACTATTGGCTTCGTCTCTGGTCAACCGATTTCTTGCTGACACTGTGCGTTGCTTATTCCATCATCAAGCATAAACTCTTCTAAACCACCCCAATAGGACGCAAGCCTAAACAGACTTGTTGAGGAGGAGGGCTGCCGCCGTCAATGAGTTAAGGATCTTGATCCCCTCTTGAAATCGGAAAGAAAGGCTCATGGATCAGGCGGATGGAAAGAAAAATAGGATATCCGCTAACTTATGAAGGCATACCCTTCAGCGGGTTGATCCGGGCCTGCCGGACCTTCCAGCGGCTGTTCTTCTTTGTCAGGGTCAACTCGAGTTCATAAATGTCGGCTTTTTTGCCCACAGCTGCGATCCATCCTTCCGGATCGTCATAAAGCGCCTTGAGGTCGGGAAGGACATAGTCTTTTCGAAGGATCACAAAATACACGGTCGCGACGGCCGTTGTTTTTGGTTCGCCGATATCTACCAGGGGTCGGGGATAGTAGATTTTAAAATTCCCGTAATACTGGAACGCCCTGAAAAGAATGCCTCGAACGGCTTTTGGACCATGGTCGCCGGGCTGAGCTTTGAAATCGGGCGTTGCATATTCCATCAAGGCGCGGATGTCGTGCTTTTCCGCAAAGCCGGCACCTTCCCGAATCACTTGAAGAATCATGGACGCTTCGTCGCCGGAAGTGCAAGCAAAGAAAATTAAAAAGAAGCATATGGCGGGGGCAACTTTTTTCAATCCGACCTCAGCGCGATCAAATTCTGATAAAAAAATATAGCGCGTTTGGAAAGCGGCTTCAAGAAAGAATATCGGGGTCTTGCAAGAGCCGGATTCGGAACCTAAACATATTCAAATGCCCTGTTATCATTCTTTTTTATCTACACCTTATCATGTTTTTTATGCAACTGCAGGGTTGACTTAAGTCAAGGCCAAAGGTTGAAACATCCATTAGGATCCCTTCCCGACAAGCGAGAACCCGGAAGTGAAATTCCGTGTTCGGTTCAGCAATGTTGAGATCGAGCCGGAAATGAAAATCCCAAAAGGAGGTTTACCATGTTTTGTTTTCAGTGCGAACAGACGGCTAAGGGGGAAGGGTGCACCAAATTGGGCGTATGCGGCAAACAGCCCGAAACGGCGGTACTCCAGGATCTGCTCATTTATGCCATGAAAGAGGGCTGTCCCAGGTGGCAGTCGAGGGACGCAGGAAGGGAGTTATCGACGATGCGGTCAATAAGCTAAGCTCAGAGGCGATCTTTTCCACCCTGACCAATGTCGATTTCGATTCGGATCGTTTCGT